>Ga0214919_10000121_pt1 | contig 124183 bp, 143 predicted proteins | sample LL1503_MetaG_FD_177994 | JGI IMG/M metagenome (GOLD analysis project Ga0214919, IMG submission 177994) | Freshwater microbial communities from Lake Lanier, Atlanta, Georgia, United States - LL-1503 | ecosystem: Environmental > Aquatic > Freshwater > Lake | place: USA: Georgia | collected...
AGTAGATTCTCCTTAGATCTTGAGTTCTCGAATGAGTTTTACAACTTCATTTTTGAGATACTTCTGCACTTTGTTGTCTTCGCCCGCTTCCTTGGCTACCTCTAACAGTCTATGACCGTACTTCATGTTCATGAGACTTTCATATATTGCTTTAGGGTATGCATTGGGTGCGCTGGGTTGAGCAACCACATCTATAGTGACTATTTCGAAGTCACTTACATGTCCTGTTCTGTCGTCGACGTTGCCGCTGCCACGACTTGAAACTCCTAATTTCACACCAGATGTCAACAACGTCTTGATCAACTCGCCCATGGGGGTTGGTAAAATCTTTAGTTTGCCACATCCAGCATCGCCATCCATCCACATACCCTCAACGCTGTGACACACACGGTCTAGATTAATTTTCAAATCATCCGGGTGATCCACTTCACCTAACACTGAGTTACCGCTTTTGATTTGCTCATTAATTGTGTTAACTGCCTTGCTGATTTCGTGCATTGGATAAACGCGGTCATTTGCATTGCGCTTGTTGCCTTCAATACAAATACCTTTTAAATAGAGGTGCTTACCTTGGCCATCAGGTCCTGATTCTTCTAGAACCTGGATGTTGGCTTGATTAAAAGTAAGTTGTTCTCTTAGCGTTTTCATGTATTAACTGCGAGCAACTGGGCTCTTTGTGTTAACGCCTGTTGCTTGTGCCAAGTGTGGCTTGGTTGCTGGGCTTGGTTTTTGCGAACCTTGTGCTGGTGTATTACCAACTTTGCCAATCAACTCTTTAGTTTGGTTGCTGTAAGCGCCGGCTGCATCATGCTTGCCGCCACCTTCGCCACCAGCGTGTACTGGCTTGACTGTGTTACCAATTGGGCCTTTTGCGCCAGCATTAGCTGCCACAGTAGATTTCTTGTTAACTCCGCCTTCTTCAGATGTAACTGGCTTTGGAGCGGCTTTCAATGAAATTGCTTCCATCATTTCGCCTGTGTCATCCATTTCAATAGCGTCGCCACCTTCATCTGGACCAAATCCGTCGCCGTCACCCATGTCGTCACCGCCCATTAGGTCTTCAAATTCGGCCATTAACTGGTCCAATTTGTCTTCTAAATTAAGGATGTCGTCTTTAGATGCTGGCTCGCCACCACCTTCGTCATGCATGTCTTCAATGTCATGAGTAAGATCATCACCGGCTTCTTCAGCGCCGTCATCAAACTCTGCGTCTGATTCTTCGCCTTCCATGCTCATGTCTTGCTCTTCATCGGCTTCGATGTTGTCAATCAAGTTGTCACTAGCGTCACCGCCCATGGCGTCTTCATCAAGGTCTTCTTCTTCGGACTCGTCAAGTTCTTCCTCAGCAGACTCGTCAAGGTCTTCTTCGGCTTCTTCTTGCATCAAGTTCTCGTAAATCTCACGACTCTTGGCCACAACGATGTCATGGAAAAGTTCGCGAGCTTTTGCTTCTTCATCATTGATCACGTATTCGATCAATTGTTCAAATCTGTTCATAAGGAAACTCCTATAGGTTAAAGTGTAATGCTATTTACACACTAGGAGAAAAAGACGCGGTTTATGGGGTCAAAATGACGATAAATTACATCGCCGGTGCTTCTGGGGCAGGTGCATACTGTTGACGCACCAATTTGAGTTTTTCTTTGTATTCAACTGTGCGTACATCATTCATCTTGCGCAGTTTGTTCAACTGACGTAGAGTTAGATGCGTTTTACGCAGATCGCCCAGTTGTGTTTGGCTGTTGTCTTGTGCTAGATCCTGATAGGCTTCAGGATCTTTGTGCCAAAATTCATTTAATATCATATGAATATTTATGCTGGAGGGGCGCCTGCGCCACCTACGCCTCCGGGCACTACAGGACCACCAGGTGCTGATCCCACTTCAGGAGTACCCACGCCTGCTGGCTCCATTTGCCCGATTTCTTCGCCAGTCTCAATGTCCGTTTGCATAGCACCTGGACTAATGCCCACAGCACGTAGATCACTACCAGCAACCTTGAGTTCTGGATTGTCACGTTCTTCGCGCCACATGTCTTCGTTGTCTTTGATTTCACCTTCGGTCAAGCCCAAGAATCGTTCAAGCAAAAAGCGTTTTGACATATAAGGCAAGGGTTCCAACTGCATAAACGCTTGTATGCGTGTGTTATCCAGTTCACTTTGACGATAACTGGCAAAGTTTTGAGGCGCATTAAAGCCCAGACTAAACAGTCCCGAGTCTATGTTAAACCCACGCCACTTCAAGAACATCTTGAATTCGTCGTCAAGTTTTTGTGCAATCAAGGCCTGTAAACGTTCACAATACTGGTTGAATCTGTACTCTTGTATAAGGGCTGTGCCTACTTTTCCGTCGCTTAAAGCACGGTCTGAGTCGTCTGGACCAGTGGGCAAATAACTGCTAGGCACACGCAAACCACGTGCCATTTTGTTGTTAAAGTACTTTAAATCGTCAATTTCGCCTAGATTTGCGCCACCTTGGAGCACATCTACTGAACTGCCGCGACCGTCTTGTCCTTGGGGAAAGAAGTAATCTTCGTTGATGCTTAACGGATTATAACTTGAATCCATCATGTTTTGTCCGCCACCTGTCATGGTAGGGATTCTACGTTGATGCATTTCATTTTTAACACGTTCCACAAACTGCATGGCCAAGTGGCTAGGCATGTTGCCCACGTCAATTTTAAACACTCTGCGCTCAGGAGCACGACTCACACGATAGATAAGAATAGCATCTTCCAGCAGTTCTTTCTGTTTGTAAACTTTGTAAATTTGTTCTAGTATACTACGTCCAAAAGGCCAGAACACATCCAAGCCTTCGTTCAAACTGCAATGCACCACGTGCTTGGCATCTATTGTGGCTTCGTTCATGGCCTGCATAAAGCGACTGTTGCCCACGCCACCACCTGTGCCTCCGTTGGGCATGGTGTAGTTACTACTGCCTGATATGGTACCTGTTACAGGATTAGTCATGTAGTCTGTAGTGGTCTTGGCTGCCACAGTCATGTTTTGAAAGTTGGGGTTGATGTCACGAATCACATACTGCTCAGGACGTTTGCCTTCTGATTCGTTCACAATAATACGCATGATCTTGCTCATGTCAACCCAGTACATTTCAAATGTTTCTGGATCACGCACAAACACTTGATCGCCATACTTGATGGTGTTGCGAAACAGTTTAAAAATGCGTTGGTCTAGTTTGTTTAGTTTGACCCACTGTTGCATCTGCTTCTTGATAATCTCAATTTCGTGATCAGTAGGCTTGTCGTTGTATTTTACATCAAACGGTGTGCCGTTTGTTTCACTCAGTTGTGTGGAGAACTCAGCAATGATGTCTAGACAGGCATTGACTTCTGAGTCCATGTCCATGTTTTCGTACTGGTTGTAACGTTCCACACGATTTGGGTGTCCAGAGTAAACTTCTGGTAAGCGTGATGCATAGTTGCGAAACACAAAGTCTGCTTGTGTTGAACCGCCGTTGCCATCGTTCCGGGGGTAGTTTGGTAAACCAAATTGGTTTGATCCCGAAATAGGACTTTGTACTCCAGAGTTGTCTGCAACCTTGAAATACTTGCGCCAGGAACCTTGTTGTTTATCTGCCATAGTAGTTTATTTACCGTGTTTATGATTGCATACGCAACATCTTGCTGGAGATATCATTACCGTTCTTTTGTGCTCGAACCAATTCATCTAGTATGTCCACTTGTTTGCCCATCATTGATGCCATGTTTTCAAATAGTTTTACAAAATTTCCGCCACCGTTGTTTAAGGGAATCACTGCTTCTTCGCCGTGTAGTGTGGCTGGGTATCCACTGTTGGGCCCAACTGCTACTCCACCATCACTGAGTTTTATATCTCCGCCTTCATTGGCGGCCACACTAAAGTGCATGGCATCCTTGATCGATGCCCAGTTGCCGCCCCAGCCCAGACCCATTTGTCTTGCAATGGTAGAAATGTTTTCTGGCAGATCAGTAATGAGTTGTCCTCCCATGGGATTTGATCCTGGGTTGATATCAATTGCTCCGCCGTGTGCATGGACACTTTTTACTCCGGGTTTGCCTCGAACATCACGATCAACATAGCCACCGAGACTGTTGATTTCATAACCGATTGAATCAAGATAATCAATCAAGCCCTGGAATCGTGGTGCATATTCTGCATTGACTTCTGCCGATTTACCAGTTTTGCTACGCACAGTTGCCAGCTTAGGAGGACCTTTAAGTCCTTGCCCGCCACTGCCCACCGCCTCGTGCGGCTCAGGGCCCTTGAGTCCCAATCCTCCACCACCGCCAAATCCGCCGCCCATGGCTCCTCCACCACCGCCAAATCCGCCGCCCATGGATCTTGACGCTACTGCACTTTTACGGAAGGCTGCGGCTGCCTCAGCACCAACTGATTTTTCAATTATCTGTGCTGTTTCTTCCAGTGCTTTGTTTTGTTCTTCCAACAAGTCAACTTCTTGTTCCATCAAGTCTGTTTTTAACTTGATGTACTTTGCATTGAGGTTGTTGAAATCTCTAGTGCGCTTGACATCTACGTCTGTGAGTTTGGTCAGCGTTTCTGTGTCTTTCAACATCCGCTTGACATAGTTGCCCATGTCATCTTGATAGCCTTCAGTTTCTTTCACTGTGTTGAGCGAACTGCCTGTGCTGGCCGAGTTCAACAAATCTTCAATACCACTCATTTTGTTGGCGCCGCTCAATTTGTCCATGGGAATAATGGCTTCTGTACCGTGCATTAGCACAGGATATCCTGATGTTGGGCCTTTAAACACACCGCCATCTGCACCGCTCAACTGACCAAAGTCCATGCCTTGTTCCGTGGTCAATGGTTCATTGGTCATGATTTTTTCTGCGCCGGGGCCATGATCATGTGCTAAATTGTACAATGCTTCAGCAGCCGCCACACTGGCCCGAGCCACTTTCTCCATGGCTTTTTGTGCAGGAGTAATGCCTTCTGATATGAAGTTGGTCATGGCAATGTTGGCATTGATCTGAGTTTGAATTAATTTTGTTTGACCTTCTAACCATTCGTCTTCTGCTTTGCCGCCTTCGACACCTTGAGCCAATTGATCTTTATGGATCTTGTCCATTTGCTTTTCAAAGCCTTGCTCACCAGCAATTTGTAATTTCCTACTGGCGGCAAAATCCAACAAGAAACTGTTGGCTATATTCAACTTTCCATAGGCCACGCCCAAGGTATCATTGGTTCGGCCTATAGAATTGGCAAAACTCTGCATGCCTTGGATGGGGTTTTTGGTTCCTGCAATTACTTCCTGTATGTCGCGCAGGGCTTGTCCTTGAGTGCTTTGATACAGTTTTTGTGCATCTTCATTGACTAGATTTCCAGTGGCCAGGGCCTTGACACTCTTGCCCAGTTCAGGGGTCACTGCATTGGCCATGTCAAACAGGTCCATAAGACGTTTTGCCCCGTCCTTATCACCTTTCAATTGCAATTCTCTGACCGTGGCAGCAAACTGTTGATCCAGCAGGGCATCTTCACGTGCTTTTTCAGTTTCTTTGCGTGTTTGACCTGTGAGTTTTGTGAGTGCATCTTGTTCGACCAGGTAGGCTCTTGCACCCTGTGCCAATTGATCCACAGTCATCTTTTGTGCATTGCCCAATCGTGTCTGTGTTCTTAGATAACCGGCTGTGCCTTCTGCAATGTCTTTGGGCAACATTCCCATTGCCAGAAAACCTTTTTGTGCTGGCTTCATGGCCTCGTTGATGTCTTCAAACGCCTGACGTCCTTTGAACACTGACCCGCCCATGAGTGCAAGGTCTCGGCTATTTTCACTTACAATTTGTACATAGTCGTTGAGTTCGTCCATGGACAGACCCAATTTTTGTGCACCGTCCTTGAGTCCACGCATGCCATCACTGGCAGCGGCTCCTGATTTGGCCATGCCTTGAAATCCAGCATACAACTTGTCGGCCATCTCATTGGCGGCCTGGCCATACTTGATCAATGCACCTGTGGCCAAGGTAAGACCAGCAATCAGACCTTTGATCAGTATTCCACCTGGTATGAGCAAGGCCAGTGCAGTGCCCGCGGCTGTGGCCGCAGTGGTCAGTTCGTCTAAAGCACTGTTAAAGGCTGCGGCACCTTTTTTGCCGTCCAGCATGGCTTTGCCAGCTGCTATGCCTGCGGAAGCCAATGCCCCTACTGCATCTGCGCCTTTTTTGGTACCAGCAGTGAAGTTGTCAATACCATATTTGGACTTCATCTCTGCATCTTTTGTCTGTTCAGCAGTTTCACGAGTGACTTTTCCAAACAACGCAAGATCACGCTGTACTGCAGCCATTGCTTCAGTTAGTTGTCGCTGTGCGTCTGAGATATTTTCTTCTGCCATGATTTTTACCTATAAGTATAGGTATATTTATAGGTGAAATATGCCCCAAACTGCGAACCCGCTAAAACAATTTTTTAGACAACCGGCCATTTATTTGAGCCTGCCTTCAGGCGGCCAATACTGGGACACAAGGGTGCTACAGATACCACAAACAAAAGAAATACCAGTGTACCCAATGACTGCTATCGATGAAATAACCTATCGAACTCCAGATGCGTTGTTCAACGGACAGGCCGTGGTCAATGTGATCCAAAGTTGCATTCCTGCAATCAGAGATGCTTGGCAAGTTCCCGGAGTAGATTTAAATGCCATCTTGATTGGTATTAGAATTGCCAGTTACGGACACGAAATGGAAATGAGCAGTAAATGCCCTTCCTGTGAAGAAGTTAATGATTTTAGTTTAGATTTGCGTACTATATTAGACTCACTTGAGTGCCCAGACTATTCCAAGACCATGATCTATGGTGATCTTGAAATTACCTTGTGCCCTATTGCATACAAGCATCAAAATCAAACCAATATTGAACAATACAATCAGCAACGCAGTATTCAACAGATTCAAGCTAGTGAAACTTTGACTGATGAACAAAAAATTGAACGCTTGAATCAAGCATTGCAAACAATCACTCAACTCACAATTGAAACTCTCAAATATAGTATCGCCAGCATACGTACTCCTGATACTGTTGTGACCGAGTCAGATCATATTCAAGAGTTTCTTGTGAACTGTGATAGAAAATTATACCAAGACGTCAGAGATCATATCATAAGTTTGCGTGAGCAAAGCGATATCAAACCATTTGATACCACATGCCCCAGTTGTAACCACAAATGGAAGCAAACACTCACCCTGGATCAAGCCGCTTTTTTCGGGGTCGCCTCCTAACATTGCCCACTGAAGAAATCACGTCTATGGTGGACAGCATGGACAAGGAGGCAAATGACATACGTCAACAGAGTTTAAAAATGTCCTGGTTCATGAGAGGCGGTGCTTCGTATGACGATGTATTACAAATGAGCAATGTTGAAAGAAAAATGTTAAGTGAACTTATCAAAGAAAATCTTGAAACAACCAAAACATCTAAATTACCTTTCTTCTAATGGAAATACAACAAGTACAAGCAGATATAGAGTCATGGATTGAGAACTTTGTAGAAGTTCCACATCCTAGCCTAGGAGGATTTCCACCTTGTCCGTTTGCACGGGCCGCAAGACTCCGACGCACATATGGTGTGTTCTTGGGCACAGATCCACTTTATGATCTCAAAAATCGTGCAAGATATGGCATGGGTCAGTACGAAGTTGTTATCTATGCTTACGATCCTTTAGAGTGGTCACACGAACTGTTTGCCAACAGCATTGAACTTGCCAACAAGGAAACACTCATACCTAGAGACTTAATAGCCATGGAAGATCACCCTGCTGACCTAGAAATAGTAAACGGAGTGTGTATGAATCAAGGCACCTATGCACTTGCACTAATACAAGCACTTGGTGATCTCAACATCAAAGCAAAACAAATGGCCTCTCAAGGCTTTTATCACAATTGGCCTGAAGAATATTTACAAGGCTTGTTCAATCATAGACAGGATCCCAGATGACCTATCAATTTGCTAGAATCGACCTAAGCCAAACTGAATACGCAGAATCAGTCAAGTGGCAATATTTACGTGTACCAGATATAGCATTGTTAAACAACATCTATAGAGAGTATTGCGTACACAAACGTTTTGCAAGTGTAATGCCCATGTTTGATTCAAGATATCTTGATCCCGCAACTGATGTTCTTGGCTACTATGACGGTACTGATCTGGTGGCGTTTAGTTTGATTCGACGCTATGATCGAGAAAATGCCTTATGCGATCAATTTGCATGGAACTATCACAAGCCAGGACTACGCTTGGGAATTGAAACAATGAAAACAGAGTGTGCTATCTACAAGGCACGTGGCTTTAAGTACCTGTATCTTGAACAAGCACACCTGTACAAATCCGAAATACAAGGATTTGAATTACTAGGACCACTGGAGTAACTATGGATTTATACACAATTTGGGCGGACAAAGAAGGCGATATCTCAGACTTGGACTGGGTTAACGGAATGAAGAGTTTTTTTGATCACTTGATCACAGAAGGCAAAATGGAAAGTTACAGAATCACAAGATGCAAGATGGGATTCCGTAGCATTGCTGACATGCCAGAGTGGATGATTATTATGGAGTTCACAGGCATGGCTCAGATGGATTCAGCATTCAAACGAGTAGCACCGCTCGAAGGTGAACTCGAAGTCAAGCACAAAAGTTTCAATCAATTTGTTTCGGGCAACATACAACATGCACTTTTCCGCGACTGGCCAGATACTAATCTATGAGTTAGAAGACTTACTACGTAAGTCTGTTGTTTTCGCTATCGCTCAACAACTGATTGTTTTTTTTTTTAATTTGTTTGAATTAAGTATCATCCAGATTAATTGGTCATAATTCACCGTATGCACGGTGAACATGAGAGAGCATCATCCGAGTAGCACAGTCATCTAATAGTAATGAGATTGTAGTTTCCTACGCGGAGGCGGTTGACCGGTACCCCCTACTCAAGCTTCACATATCAACGGAACCCTAGTAACCCGATATTAGATCCAAGTCCTATAAGCATGGGGTGTATCTTCTTCACAGAGCCCAAACCATTTGTTGCCTTAAGTTAGCAATTGCCTTTGACGCCCAAGTCTAGACCGGGTATTTCACCGTTCTTCAATGGGGCTGAGCCAAAACACCCAGCACGTTGTCGTGATCGCTGCCTATTAAATAATTTTTAAGAGAAAATCTGCGTATAATTTATGCTGTAATGGACCTGGGTGATCTTCATCTGAACCCAGATCTTTGAACTGTCTAGCAAGAATATTTAAATCATGTATATAGTTATATTCATACAGATAATGATGGTATTCGGGAACGTTTGCAAGATATCTGATGACACTCTCACTGGTAAGCAACCCGATTATAACTAATCTTGCCTGGCATTTTTTACAAAAATTGATTGCTCTTTTGATAGAATATATATGATTATAAAACGTGTTTTCTAAAAGTAATGTTTTTTCTGGCACAATAGATTCCAAATTTTTTCCTTCATAACACATACTGGTTATGCCCTTTAACAATTTATTTTCGTGTACAAAAGTTAATCTTTCACCGGCGGTGAGTCCCCAAATCACAAGATCACCGGGACGTATGTCAGACCTTGTGATCTGATCAGATGCCCAATCTATAGCAGATCCATTGCGAGTTAAAAAGCTACATGGTAAATTTAATGCTTCTGCAACATGATACATGTAACGTTCATTTTCTTTGACACCCAATCCATGTGTAAAACTGCATCCAACACCCCACAGTTGTGGGTCATCAGTTTTACGAGTATCTACTAGTTCAATTGGATCTGGTACCAAATTGTCGCGATCAAAATTATAAATTTTCTTGTCTCTAGGTAAAAATAATAGTAAATTTTCTGTTAAGCCTTGAATACATGTCGTTGGAAAAATTACATCTATGTTTTTTTTATCAGACCAGACAACCGGAGGACAATAAAATATATTGTCAGCAAGTAATAATATTTTCAATAATACAGTAGAATCTTTTGGCAAATATCCCAGTGAAGTGTATATAGTTGTATCATTAAGTAAATCTTCCTGTAAAATTTTTTTATAGTTATTAGAATCTACTAGGAATGCCGTTGAATCATGTTGTTGGGCAGAAACAACCAGGCTGTTGTCTGTATCTCCAATAAACACAGTTAACACATAATTTGATTTTTTCATTCTTTTAAATTTTGTTTAGTATATGCGAACCATGCACCCGAACTTGTATGTGGCCGTTGTAATAATCTCTTGATTCTAAGACTCGTCTTGAAAATTGTTCTCTTGCCTCGATATATGAGCATTCTGATTTAGAGTTACAATAATAAAGTATTTCTCTGGTAAAGTTTTCGGTGCCTAGTTTGATTACGTCTGCGGTTAATTCTGGGCTTGACCCATAGTACTCTCTCCAATCACTGTCGATCTTGGAGCGTATCTTCTTGCGCTTCTTTGTGCCGTTTTTTTGTTTTACAGTCCGGTATGTTGTCTTGCTAAATTTTGCTAATTTTTTGCCTATGTACTTGCGTCCAGTGAGATTACATGTGATCAAGTAAACAAATCCAACACACTCTTCGGGCAATGTCTCAACTGGGGTGTCTTGATATAGCCATGTCATGTGTTGTATGCGATTTATCCTTGCGTTATAGTTATCTCCATTGCTGCCAATCTGTTAATTTTTCTATTAAAAAGTTTGCAAATGCATGATTACTGTCAGGACCTGGGTGTAAATTGTCATTGCCTTTGTCTAAATAAAAGTCTGTTTTAAATCCTTTATCCAAATTAAGCCAGTTATATGTTAACCCACCAGTATTTTTGTAATCTAAATGAATTTTGTCGTATAGTTGAAAATATTCTCTGTCATTTCTAGTTTTGGCATTTAGCGACTGCTGAGTAAGTGGTGTGGTATCACTAGGTAGCCTAGATGGAGATATTATATGTTCAAAGTAATTTTTATCAATACGTAAAATAGAATTAATAAAAAAAACTTTGATGTTAAATCGTGTCGCTGACTGTGCAATTAGTCTAGTGTAATGTAAAATTTTTAGTATATCATAATGGAAATGTGTTAAATCAAAGAATCTATCTCGAATATTTTCAACATAACTTCCTGGAACAGTAATATTAGGGTTTATTTTAATATCTTCGATCTTAGATCGTTCCAAATATATCTCTGTTTGGTAAAGTTCAACACTTGGATTTACACACATTCTTTTAGGATTAGTGAACGCAACAAAAAAATATTTACATGTTTGGTTGTTTATTATGTTATCCAACGCAGACAAAAATATATCTTCGTTGGTAGCCCCTCCTTTGCCTGCGTTGATCAATTTGGTTATTGACAATTGTGGAATTGATTGATGTAAAATATTAACCCAAAGATTTGGATCAGAATCTTCTAATTCAAGACCGATGCCTTTTGTATACGAACATCCGCAAAAAACTGTTGATTCACTCATGCTAATTCAACATCCGTGTTGTAACTGGTAAAGCCGTTCTCTTTGATTACTTTGAGAATGTTCTCCACACGTCCAGCCAGTTCATCTCTATGTGACACAAGCCAGATTGATTTGTGACGTTCACGACTCATCTTCTTCAGCAAAGCCAAGGCGTTCTCTACGCCTTGTGTGTCCAAGCCGTTGTCGATCAATTCGTCAATGAACAACAAATTAATAGGACTGTATAAACTTTCCCAAACATCGCGGAACGCCCAACTCATACTAAGGATCAGTCTGTTACGTTCGCCACGACTCAAGTTGTCAAAGTCCAATTCACGACCCAGTTCCTCAATACTCACAGTCAAATCATTTTGGAACTTCACAGTATGTGGCAATCCAATGCGATCTAAATAGTGTGTGAGTCTTGCATTTAGATAACTCAAATTCTGATCAATAATCTTCTTGCGCACAAATGAATCTTTTGATGTCAACAGTTTGAGCAAGAAGTCTTGATGATCTTGAACACGAGTAAGTTCGTTTAAGGCATCGTATGTTACAACTTGTAACGCCTGGCCTTGCATATCTGAGATTTGTTCTTCATAAGGATCCACATCTGCTTGTCTTGCAGTTAAATCTTTACGTAAAGTTTCAACAGTATTGCGATGATTCAGGGCTTGTTCTAACGAATCATAAAACACAGTGGGTGCTGTGCCTAATGTACCAATCTGGGCAATAGTATCCTCATGCCCTTGACGTTGTGTGTCATTGGCTAAAAGTTGTAGTGCTGTTTCTTGTACCAAGGCCTGTTTGGCCTGTTTTAATTCATCTTGTTTGTCATCGTGTAAGTCTTGCCCACATGAGTGACATCTATGAGCATCTAATGCCACAATCTCAGTTTTGAGTTTATCTAATAACTTGTTTAGTTTTGTATCGTCTGCGTCAATTTGACGAATGTAACGGGTGGCATCGTCTAAGGCTTTTTTCTTCGCATGAAATGCTTCTAGATCTCTATGTGCTTGTACTTCAGCATCAATGTCAATATGTTCAAGGTCTGCAATGGCTTGTTCTAGTTTGCCCACGTCTTCGTCACGTCGGGCAATCCAAAGACGTTGACGTTTACGCAGACTTTCAATCTGTTCTTCAATACGCTTGTTGGCTTCTTGAACAGCACGTATGCGAAATTCTTCTGCTTGTATAGCATCTTTGGTTTGACGATTGAGTTCTTTAATAGCATCGGCACGTTCACTCAGCAAGGTAATGCCCAACAACTGCTCAATAATTGTGCGTTGGTCATTGGCTTTCAAACTAAGGAACGGTTCTGTATATGTGTTCAGCGCCAGCACATGTCGGAACATATCGTGGCTCATATTCATCACACGTTCGACAGCATCTTGTGTTTCTCTTGAATCGCCTTGTGCTTCGTCTTCGGCAGCCCGGTGTTCGTTGTTGACATAAAATCGCAACACGTTGGGTTTACGTCCGCGCTCGATTCTGTATTCTTGCCCGTTGACTGAGAAGTCCAGACTAACCAACATGTTCTTGCCGTTGGTTTTGTTTACTAGATTGTCTTTGCGGATGTTGCTTAGTGCTTGTCCATACAGGGCATAACTTAACGCATTGATGATTGTGGTCTTGCCTGTGCCGTTGCGACTACCATCGCCACCTAGATCCAAGTTCTCGCCCAAGACTAAAGTGAGATCATTACGGTCAAAGTCAATGGCCTGCGTTGCCGCACCCACACTCATAAAGTTCTTAACAGTTAGATTTTTTATGCTTATCATAGTGTCTGGTAAATCTTCAACAGTAGTTTGTTGTCGTAAAATTCTGATTCAATGTTGGTAATTTGATCTGTAACAATTTGATCCACAGATTCAAATTTGACTTCGCCAGGAGCCATGTCTGTATCTACAGATGAATTCTTGTTGGGTATCAAGGCCATCTCTCGCAAGCCATAGTCCCGGATGTAAGTTTCTTTAATGAAGTTGGCCTCTTCATATGATATTTCGATGTCTAACTGCACACGCACATGCATGTCTTTTGCAAGCAAGGTGGGTGCGTTGTCAATGATACTGGCTAATCCTAGCACACGATATCTAGGTTGATCAGGCCAGGCATGATACACAGGAACCTGTCCCCACTCAATGACAGTTAGACCACGATCATCGTCGCCGGCATCTGCATAGTTGTGCGGAAAGCAATTGCCGATATAGGTAATGTTCTTTTTGGTCTGACGTTTGTGAAAGTGTCCAGTGAACACATGTTCAAAGTTGTTGAAGTCTTCTCTGCGTACTTCGCCATGATCCGGCATCTCTACCATGGCATTCATCAAGTAGCCGGGCAGTTCAAAATGACCAAACATGTACCGGCCTTTTAGTTTGGGAATACGCTTGTGGTCATCACCGCATAGCCAAGGTGCAATAACAACGTCACCATTGTCAAACCAATCATTGCAAATATGTACACGAGGGAGATGTTTTGCCCATTCAACACTTTGGATATCCCTCTTATCGCGATAATAAAGATCATGGTTGCCAGGAATAAAGTACACGCTGTCAAAGTTGTCATTCATGTGCTCCAAGGCCCGTAGGCTGTAGTTTAGGGTAACAATATTTAGGCTGGCACGGTTGTTGTGCCAATCGCCCAAGAACAAACAGGTTTCACAACCTTCTGCTTTTGCTTTTGCAGTTGCCCATTTTACAAAGTTCAAGCAGTCTTCGTTGTGTTGAACACTGTTACTTTTTAGGCCAAAGTGAATGTCTGTGAAGACCGCGGCTTTGCGAAATAGGTTAGTCATCCCGCTATTATACTACTCATCAAGACTACTTACGACCGGTCCGGACATGGCAGCCATGCTGTGTTTGCCCGAGTTCTGACGAGTCCATGAAGGATTGAGTCCGTTCATTTCCAAAATGTCATCACGTATGTTTTGATTTTTCTTTTCAATGTTTAGGATACGAGTGAAACTATTAGTGATAGCGGCAGTATAATACGCAAAAGGGTTCTGCGATTTTGATTCATCGAACTGGAGTCCGATTTGACTGAGTTGTAGCAGGGCTTGTCCCCGCATTTCTTCGTTGTATGTGTATCCACGCCAGTTACTCCTTGTTGCATATCTTTCGCACAGTTTCATAAACATCAAGGCCAGTTTCTTGGTCATGTCGCCGTGATCTTTGGAAAATTCCCCAGTGGCCAAATCGCCTTTCCAATGACTGCGTCCCACGATGAATGGTTTCTTTTCTTCATCAATACGATAGTGTTCAAACGGTGGGAAGTTCACACGCACATGATTCATGTCCAGTACAGGCACATCCACAATGTCCGCTAGTGGATCATCTTCGGTGGCATCATCCAAATCCAAAATTTCTTCTAACTTTCGTTTTTTGGCTTCGGCTTTGGTTATTTTTTTGGGTGCCCGGGGTATGTGATCCCAGCAGGTGATTCGGAACACAATGTCTGTGTTGGGTATCTTCTTAGGGTCTACAATAGTGCCTTCGCGCTTGAGTCGATCTGCTCGGTTACGTCTTGCTTCTGCTATAGTACGCTGATTGATCTTGTCTATTGACGGCAAAATAATATCAAATTGATGATCCATTGCTCGGTCTTGGTACCAGCAGTAGTTGTTTTTACTGAGGTGAATTTCTTTTAAGATGTCTCTGTTGTTGAGATAATTGACACGGGGTGCCGCTTTTGGTAGTAAAGTCATGTCGGACTAGGTCTCCTAATATGTACTTATTGTAGCACATTTACAACACTTGTCAACCTGTTTGTTAAAATACGCCGTTTTAGAAATGGGTAAATAAGTGATAGGAATAACAAAATGGCAGACCCAACAGGATCAGGCAGCAACGGCGGCACAACAACAGTGGTTTCAAACCCACCTAATCCCCCTACAACCAATACAGTACCCAACACAACAACCAATACAAAAACGGTTGAGTTCCAGTCATCAACACCACAATCGTCGACCAGTACTAGCCCTCCTATTGCTGTGTCTTATCCTGGCGGAACATACTTGTTCAATAGTCAGGCTGAACTTGATGCATACTCACAAAACCCCAATGACTACGCAAGTTCCTTTGTGGGCAGTGGTTATACTGTGACCAAGATAACACCATCTGTACAAAAACAAGAACCCACAGAGTCAGTATTCGATCCAGGAACCACATACAATGGTCCTGCCGCCCAAGAGTCTGTATTTGATCCAAGGCAAGATCCTACAGAAAACATTTTTAATCCCAATGCCGCACTGCCTAATCCAGCAGTCACAACAGCCGCACAACTTAACGATCCTTATGCAGGACTCTCCCCAACGCAATTACAAGACCTTGGTGGTGCAGACCCCACTGATCCTTACATTCGTGCAAGACTAGGCATACCACAACTGCCTGGATCCACACTCAATGTTACTAGTGGTTTTGGATTTGGTAATCTTACCACAAATTTTCCCAGCATTGATAATGCCTTGGGCACTATTAGAAGTTTGTTTAGTGGCACAATAGGTATCTTATTCAGTAACAATGTTGCAAGTACCACAGCTGCAACCACTGGATCGGGAACAGCCGCCTTGGTGGCACCCACTGGTCCCTCTACGGCCCTAACACCAGTTGATGCGACCACAACGGAAGGCTTCGGAGTACAAGCCACTGTAGACCCAACTACATTAGAGGGATTTGGAGTACAGGCCACAGTTGACCCAACCACCCTAGAAGGCTATGGAGTTCCGGCTCCTCTACAAACAAGAGGCATTAGGGTCAGTAGTACTACACTAGATGCAGATCAAGCAGACGCTTATTACAACGGTACAGGAACATTAACTGCTGACCAACGCCTAGCACAAGATCAACAGACAGCCGCCGATGCTGCCAAGTTGTATCCGGGATCAAACAACGAGGCTCTAAGACAAATTGATATTGGCGCTGGCCGTATTGCTGAAAACGAAGTTGGTATTGCTAATGCTGAACAAATTGTCGCTAGAAACAATGCTGAACTTGCTGATCCAAATATTAGCAATGCTAGACGAGCAGAGTTGCTGGCCAACAATGAAGCACAACAAGAATACATTCAAGTAGCCACAGAAAATATAGCAATACAAGAAAATGTAATTGAACAAAATGCCAACGTGTACGCGGCAGGTGGAGGCAACGAAGGTGCTGGACTAACAACAACACCGGTTGACCCAACCACCCTGGAAGGTTATGGAATTCAAGCCACGGTGGATCCAACCACATTAGAAGGCTTTGGAGTACAAGCACCGGTTGACCCAACTACTCTGGAAGGTTATGGAATTCAAGCCACGGTGGATCCAACCACATTAGAAGGCTTTGGAGTTCCGGGCCCAGACCCGGTTGATGCAAACAACAGTGGCGAAGGATTTGGTAATGTTTATCCAGATGGCTTTGGTGGATTTGTTAACGGCGATGGCCAACCTGTTGATGCCAACGGATCGCTAATACCAACCGGTAATAATATAACTGAATCAGCCGCACTAGTTGATCCAGGCACTGGAGGTGAGGGATTTACTCTAGGCACACCTGACGGCAACGGTGGTTTTATAGATGCGGCTGGGAACCCAGTTGACGCAAATGGTGTGCCTATAGCAGCTATACAGCCCACAACATACCCACCAGAAGATGTTGCAATTGATGGAATTGGTGTACAAGAAAACGGAGCAACAGCAACACCAGATCCCAACTTTGGATTTAATCCTGACCAAGAAGAGGCTGCCGCAGAATCTGCTACTAGAAACAGAGCCCAAAAACAAGCCACAGTTCAGGCACGTTACAAACAACCTGGCAACACTGACTGGCGAGTGAGATTGAGCCTATCACCTGGTGCGCAATATCTTTATAATGCTACTCCGGCTGGGGTATTAGCACCTCTCAAAGCCGAAGGCGGCACCGACGGAGTGATATTTCCATACACACCGAATATTACCACAACATATTCGGCTAATTACGAACAGTATGATCTAGTACATTCAAATTATCGTGGCATATTCTATAAAAATAGTAGAGTGGGTGATATTCAAATACGTGGAACATTTACGGCACAAAATACCACAGAAGCCAATTACTTGTTGGCTGTGATACATTTCTTTAGATCGGCTACCAAAATGTTTTACGGACAAGATGAGCAACGCGGAGCACCCCCTCCAATTTGTTTGTTAAACGGTTTTGGTGGGTACCAATTCTCAGACCATCCGGTGGTGATAAGTGCATTTAATTATACCTTGCCCAACGATGTGGACTACATAAGAACAACCAATCCCAACAATTTTGGTTTGAATCTAAACAATCGATACAATCCAGCAGGCGCCAGTTTGCCAGCAGGTGGATCACTAGCTGGGTTGAATAGATTGTTAAATGCCATACCCGGTGGATTAAACAAAGGTGCAATACCAACCACGCCATCTCCCAACACCGTATCTGGTAGTGTTACAAACAATACACCAGCCAGTTATGTGCCTACCAAAATAGAAATAGATGTAACATTGATACCTGTACAAACACGCAGCCAAGTCAGTCAACAATTCAGCCTCAAAGGCTTTGCTAATGGTGACCTGCTCAAAGGAGGATTCTGGTAATGGCCGATTACACATCAACAAGTCCGTATTTTGAAACTGGGTACAGTCAATTCTTTCTTGACACCATGGTCAATAGACCCATACCTAAAGAAACTGACGACTTGACCTTTACTATTAACACCACTTATCAATATCGTCCAGACCTGTTAGCATTTGATCTGTATCAAAATGCCGGCTTGTGGTGGGTGTTTTATCAACGCAACCCTAACACTCTCATAGCACCTCCTATGGATTTTAAAGTAGGAACTTTTATCTACTTGCCGAAAATAACAACGCTGAAATCAGCCCTGGGATTTTAATCTATGGCCACAGCCGTTGAACTTCAAGCAGAAATTCGTCGATTACAGGAAAGATATCGCATAGCTCAGAATGGCCTGGCTACCCTCAATAGAAATTTACAAAGTAATCAGGCCATACTAGCAAGATACACATCTGAAGTTTCTACCATCCCAGGACAAGTGGCAGCGTTGGAAGCACAAATAGATGCAATACAGCCGCCACCTGCTACTGCTAGTCAAGCCGCCAGCGACGATGGGCCTCGCGGTCCAAACAAATCTGCCGCCGCTCGAGTGTCCAATGGTCGCATAGTTGCGCCACCGGTTACTACCTCTCCTACCAACGCAGACATACCGCCAACGTCAGAAAACAGTGGGGACGCGGGACTTAACGGCGAAACACGTACTACAGAACAAACACAGGCCACAGATCAATATGCTCATGGTATCAATGTCAGAGCCGAAGATGGCACATTGTCTAATCTAAGAAAGAATCCTGAAACAGGAGAGTTATATGATCCAGGCGGCATGCCCGGTGGTGTTGATCTAACTACAGAACCTGGAACACCCACTAGAGATGATGCCAAAAACAACAGCACTACAACAGCACAAACCGAAGTAAATGGTGCCAATAATACCACGGTCAAGGTTGTGGCACGACCCAACATGCTAGATGAGTTTTACAGTTATACATATTCAGCCAGTGTGTATCTGTTGAATGAGTCGCAGTATCGCAAATTACTAAACAGCAAAAGCAAAAACATTGATGGATATCAATTATTGTTTCAAACAGCCGGTGGCCCACCCAATCGTGGCGGAGTACGTGCGCCTCCTACGACACCGGGTGTTAGTGATCAAGAAAGTGTGTTTGATCCCACAGGTGGCGTGAACACAGCAGGTACATCCAACTATCCCGATGGTCAGCGAAATCCTTTTTTTGCTAATGACTTTTACATTGATTCTATTACCATGGAAACTTTGCCACAAGGCAAAGGTGCCGGCGCCGCGCACGTTAACTCAGCATTAAAATTCACAGTGATTGAACCCAATGGTATCACGTTACTGGATAGATTGTATGACGCTGTGAAAAATATTGCACCTACAGATGCTAGTGGCAAAGTCAATTATGCCAGCGCAGACTACCTCATGGTCATTAGATTCTATGGTTATAATCAAGATGGTCAACTAGTATATCCTATTACTGGAAAACCTGATCCAGAAGGCACCAGTGATAGTGCGGCCGCAGTTGAAAAATTTATACCATTCCACATTAAAGAACTGCGCTGGGGTGTGGGTAGTAAATTGGTTTCTTATGAGTGGGATTGTGTGCCCACTGGCTACATTATTGGTGGGTATACCGGTCGTGGAACCATACCTTACGATATTCAATTGGTAGATTCTACTGTGGGCGGACTATTAGCCGGTGATGCCAAATATGCCACAGGCACAGCACCCAATACTAATCCTGGAGCATCTACTACGACCGGAAACAAAACAGATCAAAATCAAAGTTCAGCAGAAACTGCTCGACTTAGTAGACAAAATGCCACAACAGCACCACCTGCTGCCAGCGCGGCCCCTACCACAAAGAAAACAATTACTCAAGGACTTATGGGTGCTATGAATGATTTTCAAGCACAACTGGTCCGTGATGGCATCTATACCACCGCTGATCGTTATTCTATAGAATTTGTTGGCACCCCTGACATGCCTGCATCGGCAATCTCAGGAGCAAAACTTCAGTTGCCTGATGTCAAAAAAGACAAAAGCAAAACTGGTAGCGGCAAAAACGACCCCAAGGGAATAGATCCAAACAAACAGTCAGTTGACATGGTCAGTCGCAGTTTTAGTATTGTAGCCGGGCAACAACTATTACAAGCCATTGAATTAGTAATTCGCAACAGCAGTTATATTACAAGCCAAGCCTTGGTAGTTCTACAACCAGATGGCACATACAAGCCCAATCCCAACAGCAAAAACAAACCCATGAAGTGGTTTACTATTAGCATGGTGGCTAGTAAAATTGGGGACACGTTAGATCCTTTAAGAAATGACTATGCTTACGATATCAAATATGTAGTGGCACCATTTAGAGTGGAAAATTTTAACAGTAAATATTTTCCTATCAGCACCTTTCCGGGAGTACACAAAAGTTATCCCTACTGGTTTACCGGTCAAAACACCGCCGTATTAGACTATCAAGAAACATTCAATGCTCTATATGCATTGACTGTGAGCGGCAATGATCCTAAGAATCGATCAAATGCCCAACGTGAAGCATTCACAGCAAGTATGGCCGAAATTGTCAAGTTTCATTATGATCCACGCAGTGCAGAAAGTAGTCAACAGGCCGATGGCAAAAGCAACGAGATTGGTGCCAATGCCGCAGAAATTTTATACAGTGGCACAGATCTTAAAGAAGCCAAGGTAAAAATTATTGGCGATCCTTCGTGGATTATGCAAGGTAGTTTATTCAGGGATATCATGGGCAGTGTAATGACTGGTAAATCTTATACTTCAGGATTTTTACCTGATGGCAGTGTGAACTTTGATGCCAGTCAGGTGCTGTTTGAAATCAAATGGCAACGTCCCGAAGATTATGATCTAGCAACTGGCCTAGCCGATCCTTACAGCGTGACCCAGAAAAAATACAACAATCGTCTAGCATTACAAAGTCGTGTATACCTGTGCAAAAAAGTTGTGAGTGAATTTAGACAAGGCAAGTTTGAACAAACTCTAGAAGGTGCCATTTACTTGTTTCCCAAACCAGACAGAACAAATACTGCTAACCCAGCCGCAGTTGGCTCAGCCAAAGTCAATCAGTTTGGTGCGTTTGATTTTGGACGTGGAGACACTTGGGACAGCACACCGGTGCCCAATCAAAACAACGCTGAAACCGCTAGGCTGGCAAGACAAAACGCCATAGCAGGAACTACAGGTAGTGCAGGCCGCAAGGCCAACGAGGTCATTGCTGGTCGCACAGCATTTGCTGACAAAGCGGCAGCACTTGGTGCACAAGGCGCATATCAAGTGGCACAGTTTGGTAATACCGGCGGAGGCGCGGCATTTGGTAATCCATCAATCACTAGACAAGGTATCACAGCCGGTGCCCAACAAGTATTACCAGCTGGCAGTCCTGGGGCACCAACAGATGGCGCAGGCGGCACAATTGGCGTGGCCGAATCGGTTGGAAGTGGCCCACCAAAATTGTCATCTACGGGATTTGTAGACAGATTTTTGAATCGCCTGGCTGGCCAAAAAATTGCAGATGCCAATCCAAACAGCACTACTAATCCTGCAGTACAAAAGATTGTTAAGGATCAATAATGACAGAAAGTGTAGAACGCAGTAGAGGGCGCCCCAGTAATTATAAAATGGACCGCGGCGGCGTGCCCGCAGAATTTGGACCATTCTCTGGAGTAGTCATGAGCACTGTAGATCCTACACGTGCCGGTCGTCTGCGTGTGTATATTGAAGCATTTGTTGATGGCGGCGAAGCGGCCATGAATGATGAAACCAAATGGACCACAGTGAGTTATATGCCACCTTTCTATGGGTCTACTCCTTTGCAAGGCTCGGCCAACACTGGCAATAACGGCGCCTATCCGGGAAATCAAAACAGTTATGGTATGTGGTTTACACCTCCCGATGTTGGGGTTACTGTGATGTGCATATTTGTCAATGGCGACCGCTCACAAGGTTACTACATTGGTACTATCCCAGATCAAGGACTAGGCCGCATGGTTCCGGCCATTGGGTCAGTAGAGGTATCGCAAGCAGAAGTACAAAATCAAAATCAACAAACGTATTTTACAGATGCCACACGCTTGCCAGTTATAGAAATCAATACCAACAATACAGATCTTTTTAATAGCCCAAGATTTTTTGATGGTATAAAACCTGTACAAGGAGTTGTGGCTCAAGCATTACTTCAGCAAGGTCTTATTACAGACAATGAACGTGGCACAATCAACTCTAGCAGTCAACGAGAAAGTCCAAGCGCAGTATTTGGAATCAGCACACCTGGTATTCCCGTATACTCTGGTGGAATGAAACCCAATGACATCAGAACTAAATTAAATGCTGGCACGCTCAGTCCCGGCGATGCAAAAGTAATTGGACGAGTAGGCGGCCACAGTCTTGTGATGGATGATGGTGATCTTGAAGGCAACAATGCTTTGCTGAGATTGCGTACCAGCAAAGGTCATCAAATTACCATGAGTGATACTGGTAACTTTTTTTATATTATTCATGCCAATGGGCAAACATGGTTGGAGTTTGGGGTCGAAGGCACCGTGGATGTGTACGCCACAAATAGCGTGAATGTGCGAACCAAGGGTGATATTAATTTGCATGCCGATCGTGACATCAACATGTTTGCTGGACGTTATTTGAAAATGAAAAGCAAGGAAGACATGCAGTTGGAAACAGATACGTTTCTCAGCGTTCAAGCACAGGATGATATTACTTTGTACAGCAAAAGCACAATTGGTGTCAAGGCCGATGGCACACTTACACTAAACAGCGCATCAGGTTCGTGGGGTGCAGGATCTGCATTGGCATTGCAAGCAGGTGGTATTGATCTCAACGGCCCGGCCGCAGGCACAGTCGCTAACCCACAACCACTAACCACAACCTTGTTAGATGACACCAAATGGGATACCAGCAAAGGTTGGATAGTCGACCCCGAAGCACTCAAAAGCACAGTGAGTCGAGCACCCACGCACGAACCATATCCCTATCACAACAAAGGTGTGGATGTTGAAATTGCATTTGAAGAGGGAAAACCTTCACCACCACCGGGTGCAGTACCAGTTCCCGCCGGCATAGAAATACAGGCGAAATAACATGGCTGAATTTTCATTTACCAGCGCAGACGGCAAACCATTTGTGATCAAAGGACCAGAAGGGCTCTCACGAGAGCAAGCTGAAGCGATCTTTAAAAAACAAGATTCAACTGGTTCCTTAGTAGGATTCAAACCTGGCGACAGTCTCTCCGCCGCCTCACAAGCAGCCGATGGTCTTGCTGGCGCACAAGGCGCATTACAACAAGCACAAGGTAGCCTTGCAGGTGCACTTGGTAGTGTAGGAAGTGTTGCACCATTAGGGTCAATTAGTACTGCACTTGGTGCCGCTGGTGGTGCTGGTGGCGGATCGCTGGCCGCAACTGCCGCGGGACTAACAGCAGCCGTGGGTCCAGCAGTATCAGCCGCATCTGGCGCAATATCTTCAACTATTGCTGGTGCTGTAAATGCAGGCAAGGCCTTGGTCAATGCCGCGGTCATACAAGGAAGCACAGCAGTCTCTTCTATTCAAACCATAAACAAAACCATAACCGGTTTTCCTGTTACCAATCCCATCAATACCGCTGACTTTACAAAAGTTGCCAGCGGCATCACTGGTGCCGGCGCTGTGAGTGGCATTGGTCCCATGAGTATTCCAGAAGTAAATGGGGTGCTTGCGCAAGCAAAAAATTTAACAGGACAGGCATCCAGTGCTATTAGTAACACCAAGGGCCTTGGGTCATTTGGATTTGATCTAAAACAATTGGAAACAGCAGGTTTCGTCAAACCAGGTGTGGCAGCCTTGGCAGCACAAGGTGCAAGTTTATTTTCAAATGTGGTTAAAAGTCCTGCCGCCTGGACCGGCAAAGATGGAATCAAAAGTGCAACTGATCTATTGGGCAATCCTGGAAAACAGAGTTTGATACAACAGGACCTTATGACCAAAGGCATAGCAGGACTAGGTGCAGTTGGGGTGCCTGTGCAAAACTTATCAAGCCAGGGTATTGCTGGTATGGCGCTGAATGCCGCAAAAAGTCTGCCCAATGCTGAAGCATTTGCTAAAGGATTACCTATTCCTGGAGACGCTACAGGCGCAGTACAAGCGGGCTTTAATAGTGCTGTTCGTGATGGTGCATTTGCAGTAAACTTAGTCAACACCAAGATACCCACAGCATTCAAACAACAAGATATTCCTGTGCCCAAGATAGATACTGTAAATCGTGCCACACTGGATGCTGCCAGCACCAGAGTTGTTGGTGATCCAAAGATACCCGTACCTAGTTATTCGGCCAAGACCCCTTCGGGGTCTGCACAAGTTTACATTGACAAAGCCACAATTTTCTTCAACGACTACCTTAATCCTTCAGTTCAGCAATTGCAAGCATTGGATCCAAAATTTGCGTCTTTGGAGAACCAACAGACTATTACACAAGCACAGTACGACGCACTCAATAGTGAACGTGATGGTATACGCAACAACTACAACATCAATGGTCTTCCCAAAGCCAAAGAACTGGTTGATATCTACAATGACCTAGATGCTGAAGGGCAAAAAACAATCAAAGCATCTGAGTTTAGTATAAACATCCTTACTACAAAAATTCAAGCCGGAGCTGCTTTCTCAGCGTCACAGAAAGAAAGACTGTATGCATTGAGTCAGAAAATTGAAGGGCGCGGCGAGGGTGAATAAGCACCCATAAATACCATATGGCACAAACATTCATTGGATTCAACACACAAAATCAGTACAAAAAGTTCACGCTCACGGACTTTGCACTGATCAAGCGCGATCTCTTAAACGCATTTAACATACGTCAAGGCCAGTTACCTGGTCGCCCTGCGTATGGCACAGTGTTGTGGGACTTCTTGTTTGAGAATCAACTGGAAGAATTACAAACCGGCATAGTGACAGAAGTACAACGGGTGGCCGGCGGCGACCCACGTATCTACATCAGTAACACACAAGTGTTTCCTCAAGAGAACGGTATACTACTTGAAATTGAATTGCAAGTAATACCAAGTGATAATGCTCAACGATTAAGTATTTTCTTTGACTTACAGCAACGCTCAGCGAGTTATGTATAAACTAAGCCGTTTTTGAATCCCATAAATAAACAATAGAGGCTCAGTACAATGGCAAAAACAACTAGACAAACGGCGATATTTGGTGTAGAAGATTGGAAACAGATCTATCAAACCTATCGCGAAGCAGACTTTCAAAGTTATGACTTTGAAACTTTGCGCAAAAGTTTTGTTGATTATCTGCGTTTGTACTATCCAGAAACGTTCAATGATTATATTGAGTCGTCAGAATATATTGCTTTACTGGACGTTATTGCGTTCATGGGGCAAGCACTTGCATTCCGTACAGACTTAAACACCCGCGAAAACTACATGGACACCGCCGAACGTAGAGATTCGGTAGTACGTCTTGCCAACTTGGTCAGTTATACAGCCAAACGCAACATTGCCGCACAAGGCCTACTCAAAGTATTTTCAATCAATACCACAGAAAATGTTGTGGATTACCAAGGCGTAGATCTTTCCAATGTTACTATTAACTGGGCAGACCAGACCAATCCAGACTGGCAAGAACAATTTACTGCAATTATTAACGCCAGCCTGGTTGACACACAAAAAATTGGCCGCCCGGGTAATAAACAAACTATACTAGGTGTGGTCACCAGTGAATACGGCATTAATTTGGTGCCTGGATACTTACCAGTAGTTCCTTATACTGCCACCGTGGATGGTGTGAGCATGCCGTTTGAGGCCATGACATCCACGTCAGTTGGCAAAACTTACTTGTACGAACCTCCTCCACAATCCAATGTGCCATTCAATGTATTATTCCGCAACGATAGTCTAGGGTTTCAGTCAGCCAATACTGGCTACTTCTTTATGTTCAAACAAGGTGTATTGCAAAATCAAGATTTCAACTTAGCCGAGAAAGTTAGTAACCGCACAGTAAACATCAACATTGAAGGTGTTAACAATGAAGATCGTTGGTTATTCCAACTAGACAATGTTGGTAATATCAATCGCGAATGGACATATACAGAAAATATCTATGCAGCCGGTGCAGAACAAACAGCAACTGATCTACGACCTATCTATTCAGTTACCAGTAGAACCAATGACCAGATTACCATGGTTTTTGGTGATGGTGTATTCTCAGAAATCCCTGTTGGTATATTCCGTGCTTATGTTCGTGCAAGTAACGGATTGCAATACATTATCAATCCCGAGGAAATGCAGGCTGTAACTATTCCTATCAGTTATATTAGTCGCGCAGGCAATCTTGAAACACTAACATTTACTTGTGGCATCACACAACCAGTAAGCAACAGTCAGGCTCGTGAAACCATTGACGCTATCAAACAACGTGCTCCTGCACGTTATTACACACAAGATCGCATGGTCAATGGTGAAGATTATAATCTTTTCCCATATACTCAATACAACTCAATTGTCAAGAGCAAGGCATTGAATCGTGCCAGCATTGGTACAAGCCGTTATCTTGATCTAGTTGACAACACAGGCAAATATTCCAGCACAAATACATTTGGCAGTGACGGTGGTTTGTGGGAACAAAACATTCTTCCCACCATCTTGTTCTCGTGGGCCAATCGCAATGAGATTGCTGACTTTGTTGCCAATCAAGTGCAACCAGCAATTGCACAATCAACCATGCGACAGTTTTATTACGAAAACTTTCCTAGAGTAAGTGCAGATAACTTGCCCACATATGGTGCTACCACTTGGGTTCCTGATGCAAGTTGGAATCAAAGTACCACATTGGCCAATGAAACCACAGGATATTTTAAAAATGGTGTATATTCAATTGCCTGGCCCACAGGGTCTCCAATTCCGGTAGGTACCACTACAACCACAGCATTCAAATATGTGGCTGTGGGCAGCCTAATTAAATTTGTTCCTCCCACAGGACAATATTTTGACAAAAACAATAAATTACAAACAGGTGTGCCAACGTCAGCAGATCAGCGTTTGGAAATTTGGGCCAGCCCTATCAGTATTGAAGGATCGGGATACAACAACGGACTTGGTATTTTGCCTTCTGGTGCAGGCCCAGTGGCACTCAATAACTTTGTACCCACCGGTGCATTGGTTGACACAATCATTCCACTATTTGTTATTGACCTACCGGTGAGTGTGGAACAGAGCATAGCCGAACAAATTTTGTTAAATCGTAACTTTGGTTTAGGATATGACAATAACGGTGATATTACTGGTGCACCTTACTCGTGGTACCTAATCACCAGCACCAATCTAGCACAAGATAGTACCTGGAGTCAGCAGTATGCTGGTAACACATCAGGTGCCAACCTAGATGCATCTTGGTTGATACAGTTTGTTGTGCAAAATCAAAATTACACAACCACCTTCCGTGGCCTGGCGTATTATTTTGGATCAGTGCTACAAACACGTTTCTTTTACTATGACGGTGGACAAATTTATGACAGCCGCACAGGCACAGTGATCAAAGACTTTATCAATGTGCTGGCAGTGAATACTAGACCTGATTCTACAGATCATTTACCTGGCGATATTGTTATGACTATTACAGGACAACCTGTAGAGAGTGATGGATACGTTGACGACTTCCAGGTTTTGGTTGGTTATCGCGACAGCGATAATGATGGTGTACCAGATAACCCAGATTTCTTTAATGAAATCGTGGCACCCACAATCAACTCTACACAAAAATATGTTTACCTACAAAAAACAGTGGACTTTGATAATCTACAACGCTACCTGTTGGTTGAACCTGACGTGGTTGTAAGTGATTACGGCACCTATGATGAAATTGAATTGCAAAAAAGTGCATGGACACCTGGACAGGTATTCTATGCTTATGAACAAAGTGCATTTTATCAACTATCTGTAAGTGTTACTGGTGCAAGAACTTTGATTGATGTCACTAACGAATGGATTGCACGTACTGGACGACAGGCATTGTATTATCAATATCGTCACAATGCACCATTGACCACACGTATTGATCCAGGTACAACCAATATCATTGACTTGTATGTTGTGACTTTGAGTTACTATACCGCGTATCAAAATTGGATTCGTGACACTACAGGAACTGTACCTGAACCAGATGTTCCCACAATTGACGAATTATCAACCGAGTACCAAGGCTTGCAAAATTACAAAATGTTAAGTGACAATATTATTTTAAATTCAGTCATATTCAAACCTTTGTTTGGTGAAAAGGCCGCGCAAGAATTACGTGCTACAATCAAAGTAATTCGTGCGCAAGGATCTACAGCCAGCACAAGTGAAATCAAAAGCAGTGTGGTGTCCTCAATGAATACATATTTTTCAATTGACAAGTGGAATTTTGGTGATACATTTTACTTCTCAGAACTAGCGGCATACCTGCATAGAGAACTTGGCACTATTATTAGTTCAGTAGTGCTTGTACCACTTAACAGTCAAAAGTACTTTGGTGATTTGTATGAAATACGTTCAGCACCAAATGAAATATTTGTTAACGGTGCTACCATTAATAACATTGAAGTGATTGAAGCATTGACCAGTACCAACTTGCGTACCGCACCTGGCAGCGGAGTTATTTGATGGCCAACACACGTAGCGTAGACTTTCTTCCTGAGATTTTTCAGACCGATGCCAACAAGCAATTTTTGGCTGCCACCCTTGATCAACTGATTCAAGAGCCTAACTTTAGAAAAACACAAGGATTTATTGGTCGTACAGTAGGACCTGGCGTTAATCCTAACGACAAGTATGTGATTGAACCCACATCTACACGAGCAAATTATCAACTAGAACCGGGTGTGATCAGTTTGGTGCCAGACACAGACACTATTAAAAATGCCATCACCTATCCTGGCCTGAATGATGCTGTAGACCTCCAAGGTGGCGATGGCGGCCGACCTGATAGACTTTATTCAAGCGAATATTACACCTGGGATCCGTTTATTGACTTTGACACATTTATTAACTTTAGTCAGTACTACTGGGTACCTGGCGGCCCAGATGCAGTAGATGTGGCCTCTACCGGAATTGCCACAACTGATAATTTTATAGTCACAACAAACAATAACGCTTATAATTTTTCAGGCGTTAACGGTAGCGATCCAGTTATTGAATTAGTACGTGGCGGCAGTTATACTTTTCAAGTGACTGACGAATTTTGGATCCAGTCGGCTCCGGGCATTTCAGGACAGATACCAGCAACTCCAAACATCAGCAGTAGAGATGTTTACGGTGTGTCCAACAACGGCGAAACCTCTGGCACTGTAATATTCAATGCACCACTTAAAGATGCACAAAGTTTTTATTACAACTTAACCAGTATTGGTACCATCGATCTAGTGACTGAATTAGCATACGATGATATCAATGGTCAACCCTTGCTTGATTTTATTGTGGCAACTGGCGGCATTGATGGTACAACCAATTTAAACAATCGCACACTGGTTTTTATCGATAACCCTGATCTCACACAAAAATATCAAATTACCTACACCACGGTTGATGATGTAATTTATTTGCAAGTGTCATTGTTGGCCACTATCAATAGTTTAGAAAAGTGGATGACCAGTTATGGAACCGTTTACAGTAACACTCAATGGTACAAAGATCCAGCCGGAGTTATTCGCAGTATCCCGTTGCTGAGTGCAGTTCAAGATACATTATATTATCAATCAGGTACAAATTCTGAAATTTTTGGACGTATTCTTTTGGTCGAACCTGGCAACAGTAGTATACTTGATGTTGACACTATCATTGGCCGTGAAACATATACCAGTCCCAATGGGGTTACATTCACCAACGGACTCAAAGTGAGATTTACTGGTGATGTAATCCCTGCAAGATACAAATCAGGAACAAGCAGTTTTCAATGTACCGCTACAGAAGCAGGCACAAACTATATCACTTATTATGATGCTGTACAATTGTACGTGGGTCAAGCGGTTGTATTTTTAACACCAACCTTGGGTGGACTCGAAGCCGGCACAACCTATTACGTGAGATCAATTGCAGCCAATGGCATTAAGTTTACAGTGAGTACAGTCCCCAATGGAACCTCAGTAATATTACAAAACGGCACAGGTACAATGAATTCAATTGCAATCAGCAACCATGAATACTATGTGAGTGGTGTTGGCTCTGCCATTGAATTGTTGCCGGTTGAAGATTTTGTTATTCCAGAAACTTATGTAACTGATTACAATGATAGCACTATTGCTATAGAACCGACAGATTTAGATTACCTAACAATTAGTCGCGCCAGTAAAGATTTAAATGCTTGGACTAGAAGTAATCGTTGGTTTCATGTCAGTGTACTAAATGCCACCGCAGAATACAATAATACCAGCATAGTACTTGACAACAACTTCCGTGCCAAAAGACCAATTATACAATTCCGTCCAGGTACCCGTTTGTGGAACATGGGCACTCGAGGCAAAACACCCGTAGACATTATTGACTTCTCAGAAACTGACGCACTTTCAAATGTAGAAGGTTCTACTGGTTATACTACTGATGGGTATACCTTGGTCGAAGGATCACGAGTTATATTTGCCGCAGACATAGACTTGGATGTACGTGACAAAATTTATGTAGTAAGTTTTGCGACACCAGATACTGTACCAGACCCAGATCTAATCCCTCAGCCGATTATTGTATTAACTGAAGCCATAGATGGAGCAGTTCAATTAGATGAATGCACTGTTTGTGTTTACGGTAATACTTACGCCGGAAAAACATTTTGGTTTGATGGTACTGCTTGGATTGAAGCACAACAAAAAACTGCGGTACAACAAGCACCGTTATTCAATGTATATGATGTAGATGGTGTGAGTTTTGGCAACCGAGTCAAATATCAATCGAGTGATTTCACCGGATCAAAACTATTCAGTTATGCAGTGGGGGACACCACAATTCTTGACCCAGTGTTGCAATTCCCATTACAATATTTGAACATCAACAACGTTGGTGATATTGTTTTTGATAACAACTTATATGTTGACACCTTTACCTACACAATTGATAACGTTAGTACCGTTACTCCTATAAGTTCGGGAGCCGCCAGAGAGTATGCGACTCGCACTGAGTACAACAAACTAATTGGTTGGCAAACTGCTATAGTTGAACAGCAAATTTATCAACAATTTAAATTTACGTATACAACACAAACTCTTAAACTTGATATTGCGGTAACTCCACAAACATCAATTATGTTACCTGTGATAAAAATTTATGTCGGTAGTGTGTTTATTGAACCTAGTATGTATACCTATACTGTTGGTACAGACAGTACAATTATTGCATTGACTGATACTTATTTGCCCACAGACGTTATTGAGGTACTGGCACTAAGTGAGCAGACCAGTAACGTGGGATTTTATCAAGTGCCCAATAACTTGCAAAGTAATCCTCTTAATGCCAATAGTCCTGCATTTACATTAGGCACCATACGCACTCATTACGAAAGCATCTGTGAAAATTTATTAAGTTTAACTGGGCCAATCAACGGGGCAAACAACAGTAGAGACCTTGGAAATATTATTCCTTACGGTTTAGAAATTTTACAACAAAGCAGTCCGTTGACACTGGCTGGCTACTTCATGCGCAGTCCCAGTTATAATATATTTGCATCATTGCAATACAACAGTCGTGAATATATCAAATTCAAAGCACAGATGCTTGATGCGGTGCTTACTCAAAACAATATTGCATTCAAAACCACAGCCACTATCCTTGATCAGGCAATTGCAGATATTACTCTAGGAAAATTAGACACTCAGCCATTTTATTGGAGTGATATGATTCCACAGGGTATTACCTCTTATAGTAATACCTATACTGTGGGATTGACTACTACTAGTACATTTGATACTGTGCAAGTTTACAACTATACTTCGGCAAATTATCTTGGACTTTGTGTGTATCTAAACAATGTTATTTTAACTCGTGATCGAGATTATGTTGTGGCCACCAACGGACCTAGACTTACAATCGGTGTCGCACTTGCTGTTGGTGACACAGTTACTATTAATGAGTACAGTACCACCTATGGCAGTTTTGTGCCTAACACTCCAAGTAAAATGGGCTTGTATCCCAAGTGGGAACCCGAAATTACCACACTTGTAACCAGTAATGGTACAGGTGAATTTATTATTGGACATGACGGTAGTGAAACTCCGGTATTTGGAGACATACGAGATCAAGTGCTGTTGGAGTTTGAAACCAGAATCTACAGCAACATCAAACAAGATGGCAATCCAGTACCTCTCACAATTGAAAATGTATTACCTGGCCAGTTCCGTAGCACTGAATACAGTTTTGAAGAAATTAACAATATTTTTGGTACAGATTTATTGAGTTATTGCGGTTGGAACAAATTAGATTATAAATCTCAAACGTTCACCGCCACCAATGAATTCACATGGAACTACAGTAATACTACTAATAAACTCAATAATGAAAATTTACTAGGTGCCTGGCGTGGTATCTATCGCTATTTCTATGACACACAACAGCCTAGTTACACTCCCTGGGAAATGCTAGGATTAACCACAGAACCTGTCTGGTGGGAAAGTCGTTACGGCCCAGCACCATACACCGCAGACAACTTGGTTCTGTGGGATGATTTGGCTGCTGGTCTTGTGGCCGATCCTGCGGCACCATACTATAAACCTAAATATGCACGACCTGGTCTAACATCAGTTATTCCCACAGGAACTGAAGGCGAACTATTAAGTCCACAAGACAGTGTAGTAGGCGGTGTGCCGCTCAATCAAAATATTGTCTCCAGATATCAAAAAAGTTGGGCCATTGGCGATGGCGGCCCAGTTGAAGCATCTTGGTGGAATAGTTCTGGATACCCATTCTCAGTAATGCATGTGTTGGCTGTTACTCGTCCAGCAAAGTTCTTTTCTTTGTTTGCTGATAGAGATCTGTACAAGTTTGATACAGACTACAACCAATATTTGTACAATGGTCGCTATAGATTAGATGCCAATGGTATTGAAGTATACGGCAATGATGTCAGTAAAGCCAGCTACATCAACTGGATTGTGGACTACAATAGGCAGACTGGAATTAATTCAACAGATCTGTTGACCGCTGATCTCAAGGCCTTGGATGTTAGACTATGTTATCGAATGGCCAGTTATTCGGATAAACAGTATATAAAATTAATTACTGAAAAGTCTAGTCCTAATAGCACTAACACAACGTTAACGATTCCCGATGAAAGTTACAACATCTTGTTGTATAAAAACCAGCCGTTTGATCAAATCCGATACAGTAGTGTGGCAGTGCAAAAAGTTGACGGCGGCTACGCAGTATTTGGGTATGGAACAACACAATCTTATTTTGAAATACTACAAAGTCAATCTGTGGGCAAACTACAAGAATACAGTGCAGGTGGGATCACAGTACGTGTGCCAACTTTTTATTCCGACAATGTGACACAAGTTCCATACGGATTTGTTTTTGTGAACGAAACCGCAGTGAGCGATTTCTTGCTGAGTTATGGCAAACTATTAGAAAAGCAAGGATTGACATTTACTGATCGAGTGAATGGGTATACCCTAGATTGGTCAAGAATGGTTACTGAGTTTTTGTATTGGAGTCAGCAAGGCTGGAATACAAATGCCATTATCAACTTGAATCCCTTGGCTGGTGGCCTCACAGTTACCCGCCCTGGGGCAGTAGTTGATAGTATTGTAACTGAAACCAGTGAAAACTTATTACTGGATCAAAATTCAAATGAAATCCCCACACGCTCATTAAATGTTGTTCGATTAGGCAACACGTTCACCATACAACCTCTAACTACACAAAGTATAAGTTATATTAATTTGAGATTTACCAACTACGAACACATGATAGTGTTAGACAATCAAAGTGTGTTTGGAGATTTAATATACAACCCAGTAACAGGTGCAAGACAAAGTAGATTAAATCTAGTGGCCGTAACTACTAGTGACTGGAACGGAAGTGTAGATACTCCTGGTTTTATTTTAAATCAAGACAATGTGCAGGAGTGGACTGGCCTAAAGACTTACTCCAAAGGTGAAATTGTTAAGTACAAAAATGTATACTGGTCTGCATTGACCATTGTACAACCCAGCATCAAATTTGATTTTAATGTTTGGGCACAGAGTGATTACACTCAACTTGAATTAGGTTTACTACCAAACCTGGCCAATAAAGCTGACCAATTAGCCAACAGTTATAATATCAATGCCGCTAATATTGAAACTGATAATGATTTATTATCGTACGGCTTGATTGGTTTTAAACCTCGACAATATCTGGCCGCATTGAATCTTGATGATGTTAGCCAAGTCAATGTGTATCGTCAATTCCTAGGAACCAAAGGTACCATCTTGGCAGCCGAATTGTTCAAAGCCGCCAACCTAGGCAAAGAAGCTGCTGACTATACCATCTATGAAAACTGGGCAGTACAACGTGCAGTATACGGCGCCAATGCCAATCGCAGTTTCTTTGAATTGAGATTGAATCGTGCATTACTGGATAGTAATCCTAGTTTGGTACAGGTTGTCGTGCCACAACAATCAAGCGAAGCAGACCAAACTATTTTTCTAACAGATGTGTGGCGGTCAAGTTATAAACTTACCAGCACCGCGATTCTTCCTACCACAACTGAATTGCCCACTGACGTTGGGTTGCCTTCGGCAGGGTATGTAAGTCTCAATGATACCGACATCACAGTGTTTGATATCACAAACACAGCCAGTCTGGCAGCCAACATAGATTCAATTGAAGTAGGCACAAGTATCTGGGTGGCCAAGATCAACGATTATGACTGGGGAATTTATCGTGCTCAAGCAGTACCCGGACAGATACAACACGTTTGCGACAACTTGAATGGTACAAGCCGTGTGATTTTTAATGATCAGCACGGCTTAGCAGTTGGCGATAAACTGATTATCAAATTCTTTGACAGTGAAATCAATGGCGTGTACCAGGTACTCAGTGTACCGAGCCTTGATACTGTGAACATTGCATTTGCGTTTACTAGCAATCGTTCAGTGGCAAATGGAACAGGCATTGGCTTTACATTGCAAACCATGCGAGTTGCACAAGCCAGCGATGTTGATAACTTACCATATGCTTTGAATATTTTACCTGGTGCCAAAGTTTGGGTCGACGACAATGGCGAAGGTTTGTGGGAAGTACTGCAAAAGAACAACGTGTTCTCAAGTATTATTGCACTAAGTCCAGTATTACTTGACGCAAGTGAGCAGTATGGTGCTAGTGTAACACAAGCCAGAAACAAAATTGCCGCGCTGGTAGGTAGTCCACGCTATGGTTTTAATAGTGGTGTTGCCAAAGGTGCAGTGTATGTTTATGTAAAGAGTTATAGTGATCAATACACACCAGTGAGTCCTTTGGGCACCGGTGATGCAATTCTTACGCTAGATGTTGCGGGTGTACGTGGTTATGGTAATGCTGTGGACTTTGGTAATCAATCATGGGCAGTGGCCGGAGCCAGTGCCAGTTTAGGTCCAGGCAGTGAACCCGACAACGGCTATGCCTGTGTGATCTATCGTGATCCAGTGTTGGGCGTGCCTGGATCTATCCCATACGGCCAGTGGCAGTTGCTCACACAGCCTGGCACAACTACATCAACTACTCCGGGTGCTGGAGAATTTGGTTACAGTGTGGCCATGAGTCTAGACGAGCGTTGGATGTACATTGGAGCACCCGGTTTAAATAGTGTACATGCCTATGGTTATGTTGATTGGCAAGATCAATTTGTCAAAGTATTAGCTGATGGTACAACCAAATCTTTTGCAATCAACAACGCTATACAAATCAACAACAAATATCAACTCAAGGTTACATTGAACGGTCAGGTGCAAACAGTTGATGTTGATTATACAATTGACAACAATTTTAACCTAGTTACTTTAACTAATAACCCAGGGGTGGCTACAGCAGGAAGTTTTGTTTCAGGACAAACATACACTATTCTTAGCGTAGGAACCACTAACTTTGTTGCCATTGGTGCCAGTTCAAACACAGTGGGAGTTGAATTTATTGCTACCGGAGCAGGATCAGGAACTGGTACTGCATTAGCACCAACTCAAATTGAGTTTGCACGTTACAACAGTTTTCAAATTCCTTATACTGCAACCACTTACAATCTCGACGATGCCGTCAACGCCGACGGTCGCAGAGTTGGATTATTTACAGCCACAAATATATATTCGTTCAGCATCAAGGTCAATGAAGACTTGTTACGCCCTAATATTGACTATACATTTGCCGGTACAACCGTAACTTTTACTGGATCATACGTTGCGGCTGACATTATTGTGGTCAATGCTAAAGGATATTTTGAATATGTAGACACAATTGATTCCAGCATGGTCACAGGTGGACTAACTGCTGGAGACAGATTTGGACAAGCAGTTTCATGTACCACAGATGGCCGACAAGTTTTAATTGGCACACCATATAAATCCATAGTTAATGCTATCAGTAGCGCCAGTGCATCCGGAGTTGCGGTAGCAGGAACCGCATCATATTCTAATCTTTATCAATATAGTACCAGTGGATCTGGGTATGGTGCAATATTTAATGTAACACGTACCAATCAAACATATTCAATTAGTCTGATCGAAGGCGGTCAAGATTATAATATTAATGACACTATTACTATCTTAGGAACTCTATTAGGTGGTACTACTGGTAATAACTTAACAATTACTGTTGGTACTGTAAAAACTTTTACAGAAGCTGGGTCAGTGTATGTGTTTGATCGCAATGTACAAAAATTCATCTATGGTACAGATCCTTCCAGCGTGAGTTTTACAGTGCTAGGCGGAGCACCAACAGCACCAGTAAGCGTGATTGTTAACAATCAATTCTACATCAATCAAACCAACAGTGTGATCAATAACCCTGACTCATTCACTGTGAGCGGTGATGTGGTTACCATACTTGGCGACTTGCAAATTGGTGATGTGATTGAAATTGAAACAAATCAATTCCAGCAAGTACAAGAAGTTGATCAACACGTGATTGCAGAGTTTTCAAACTTTGGACAATCTGTAGATATCTGTGCCAACAATTGTAGTCTGTATGTGGGCGAACCACAGAGCAGTCAGCAAATATTCAAAGGCGGTGTGGTTGAACGTTTTGTAAACCAAAGTCGCATCTATGGCACAATCACTGCCACAGTGGCCAACCCTACACTCACTGCTGGTAACACAATCAGAATTAACAATATAGATGTTGAAGTCCCAGTTACATATGTAAATGCAGCCGGCCAGACTGTAGCCGGTAATAATGTTAATGGTCTAGCATGGGCAATCAATAACACAGTGCCAAACGTGTTGGCCACAGTCAGCACCACTGGATATCTCACAATCAGTGTCAAGAATTCTGCGGCAGCCGCACCGTTCAACAAGGTGCAAGTGGCGCCAGGCTCAGTGGGCACAACATTTGCTGATCTAGGATTTGAAACTTTTGCCTGGACACAAACAATTACCAGCCCATATCCTGTGCAGTATGCAGGGTTCGGTAGTGCTATCAGCATCAATGACTCAGCAGTGAACTTGGTGGTTGGTGCACCACAAGGTACAATTTATCTTGAAACTGTGTTTGATGATGGCACCACAATATTTGACGCTGGTAGCACAGTATTCTTCTCGGTAATTGTGCAAAGTGGAGCAATTTACACATTTGACTATTTGCCAAGCAACACACTGACCATAACCAACCCTGGTAAATTTGTGTTTGGACAGCAAGTCAACAACAGTCAAATTGGACCATATGATACATTTGGTGCCGCAGTAAACTATACTTCGGGTGTGTTGATGATCGGTGCTCCCAAGAACGATGTTGGCGATAGTGATGCAAATTTTGGAGCTGTGTTTGTGTTTGAAAATCCTTCAGACGCACCTGCCTGGTCCGTGGCACAAATACAACAACCCACAGTCGACATTCGATTGTTAAATAGTGTATTCTTGTATGATAGAATAACAAGTGCTCGAACCGAGTTTTTAGATTTTATTAACCCATTACAAGGTAAGATACTGGGTGCGGCACGTGCCAACATTGATTACATTGGCTCGATAGATCCTGCCGCATACAACACAGGACCAGTTAATATTCAAGGTACCACGTGGTTTGCAGATCACGTGGGAGAAATTTGGTGGGACATTAGCACAGTGAGATTTATTGACCCTAATCAAGATTCAATTGTGTACGCCAGCCGACGTTGGGCACAGATATTCCCAGGCAGCGAAATTGATGTATATCAGTGGATACAAAGCACAACACCCCCTGCATCGTATACTGGTGAAGGTATACCATTAAACTCTGCATCTTATACGGTTAACACAAATCTTTCACAAGATGGAACATTTGCTACCTATTATTATTTCTGGGTTCGTGGCATCACAGTGACAGCAACTCAATTGGGCAAAACGTTGCCAGCCATCACAGTTGCATCATATATTGCCGATGCCAAGGCTAGCGGCATAGCCTATCTAGCACCAATCAATGCCAGTACAATTGCATTATACAACAGTGCTGACTATATTTCTGCTAGTGATACTGTTATCAGTATTGAGTACGACCGCGAATACACCAACGATAATGTACACGTTGAATATGAGTTGATTCCACAAGATCGTGCTGATGGATTCTTGAGCGACGGTCTATACCGTAAGTTACAGGATAGTTTCTGCGGAGTAGATACATTTGGTAACAAAGTGCCAGACCCTAATCTTGGTCCTGCAGAACGTTATGGAGTACAATTCCGTCCACGCCAATCAATGTTTGTAGATCGTTTTGCGGCACTAAAAAATTATTTAAAACGTGCAAACGTTGTGTTGGCACAATATCCCATTAGCGAAAGCAGAAGTTTCAATTTGCTCAACAGCAGTGAGCCCATTCCGCCACAAACCGAAATTGTGAACAACGTCACTGTAACCAACTGGAATCTACAAGTGGCCAATTTGGAAGTACTAGGATTTCAAACACCATTCTGGTCTAATATCAGTGGATCAATACCTTTAGGTTACAAATATCTTGTGACCACTGACAGTAGTCAACGCGGCTTATGGACAATTTATACTGTTCAAGAAAGCGACACTCAAGCCAACACAAGAGTGCTAAAACTAACACGAGTACAAGGTTACAATACCCCCGATTATTGGAGTTATATCAATTGGTACCGCCCGGGATACAATTCTAGCACTAAAATCGTAGTCGAAGTGTCCACATACTCAGCATTGGCCACTCTTACTGTGCCAGTTGGTAGTAGCGTTAAAGTTACTGCTAATGCCCAAGGCAAATTTGAAATATATTTAAAAACTAACCTAGGTTGGGAACGGGTGGCACTGCAAGATGGTACCATTGAGTTTTCTGCAGAACTTTGGGATTATGCTGTGGGTCGCTTTGGATTTGATGTTGAAGTTTATGATGCACAATACTTTGATCAAGAACCAGTAACAGAAACCCGCAAAATCATCCAAGCCATCAATGAAGAATTGTTAATAGATGACCTAGCAATTCAACGCAACAAGGCCTTGGTGCTGATGTTTAACTTTGTGTTGAGCGAATTTTCTGCACCTGAATGGTTGGTCAAGACCAGTTTAATTGACGTGGATCACAACATCCGTCAATTGATTCCTTATCAAAATTACACAATCGACAATCAAGAGTTTGTTAGTGATTACATTCAAGAAGTCAAACCTTATCACGTGAGTATTCGAGAATTTAACTTAAAGTACACTGGATTTGATGAATTCTTTGGAGACTTGACCGACTTTGACGTACCTGCTTATTACAATACGTCTTTGGAAATACCTAAATTCACAAGTCCAATCTTGTTGCCATATGACCATGGCACTGCGTTTAATTCTGGAACCAATACGCAAAGTGATTTACCAGCAACTAGCCCTGTGTGGAGTACATGGCCATACAATCAATGGTACAGTAATTATTTGTTGGTGCTTGACAGTGTGGAAATTATTGACGGTGGATCAGCATATACTGAACCACCAGTGGTTATAATTACAGGTGATGCATTGATACCAGCAGAGGCCACTGCGGTAATCAGCAGTCTAGGCCGAGTAGTAGCCGTAAATGTTACCAGTTCAGGATCAGGATACAATCAAACTCCCACTATTACATTTGATGGTGGTAATGGTGTTGCGGCCCGTGCCTACGCTAGAATGACCAACAATCTTGTGCGCAGTTTCCGCACAGTAATCAAGTATGACCGTTTTCAATATTTTAGCGATGTGTTGACTTGGAGTCCAAATGGAGTTTACTACTCGGACATGCTGGTCCGTTATGATAATCGTGTGTGGATCGCTACTCCTGCTGACTCTTCAGGTGCACCAATTGTAGGGCCGACATTTAATCTTGAAGATTGGACTGTGGTACCAGCCAAGGATTTAACCGGCGTCAATCGTACCATGGGCTATTACGTTCCTGGAGTTAATCAACCTGGGCTTGAGTTACCATTGCTGATCGATGGCGTTGATTATCCAGGTGTACAGGTCTACGGTGATTACTTCCTGAGAAATCCACTATCCATAGATGCCAACTATTCTAGTGAATTTACAGATGTCACACTAGGTGATCTGCCCACTGATATCAATGTTGATGGCGGTGAATTTATCGGCTTGTACGAAGGTCATGCTCCAGAAGAATTAATCAACGGTGCAGAATTTGACACTCTTGACTTCCGTGTTTACACACGTCCGGGTGCAGATTGGAACAGAGATGGACATGGATTCCAATGGAGCAGTGCTCGTTATACATATGATCCTGTGATCGAAACAGCATACAGTTGGGCTGGAATAACAAACCATCCAGTACAAGTATTGGTTAGCAACATCACTACTGGCACTGACCTTGCACTTGATGTTGATTACACCGTTGACTGGGTTAATCAAACAGTTTCTTTGCTGACAGCAACATCAGGCAATCAATTCCAAATTAATGTGTTTGAACTAGGTGGCGGCAGTCAATTGTACCGTGCCAATTACATTGGCGGAGATATTGGTGAGACTGTGGTGGTTCCAGTTGGATCAACAGAAATTACCAGCATTGCTGTGTTTGTAAATGGCGCCAATGTTGATAGCGTGACCTGGACCCCATATGTCGACAGCGTCAATTGGAATATACTAGATACCTACAGCAAGTTAGATATTGTCAATAACGCAGGCAATTACTACAGAGCATTACAAGATGTACCAGTTGGCACAAGCATTGCCAACGTATTGTATTGGTTTGAATTTGTCCCAACTGCTGAAAGTTTGGTGGATTTTGGTACTGACTACGGTGCCACAGACGGCATTGCCATGGTAGTATTTGGAACAACCACCATAGACGCCGGTTATTTTGTAATTGGTAAATCATACACAATTACCACAGTTGGTACAACCAATTGGACTGCTATAGGTGCCGCATCTAATACACCGGGTGTTAGTTTTACAGCCACCGGAATTGGCTCGGGCACTGGTCAAGCAAGTACTGCTTACAGTTGGAGTACTCCGCAGGTGCAATATCAAGTGGCTGATAATAATCTTGTGACTAACAAGATTGTCTATTTGACCAATAGTGTTCAAGGCACCAATCCAGTCAACGCAGTAGTCACCCTTGATGGATTCAGATTACAACCTCCTGCGGGAATTGAATGGATTGGCGATGACTCCAGTGTAAGTTTTGGGCTACCACAACGCCTGGGAGCGACGTTCGTACAATCTTCAATCAATGCACCCACCGATATTAGTGTATGGATTGACAACATTCTGCAGATACAAAGTGTTGGCCCAGTTACAGGTAATTATAGCGTGACTGCGTGGACCGGTAGCAACACTCCGGGACGTCAAGTGGTGTTTACAACCCCACCACCAAGCGGCGCAAGAATTTTAATTACTGTAAGTACTTTGGCCGATTATGCAATCGTCGCCAACCAGTTACAAATCTCAGCGTCAATATCATTAGGACAAACAGTTGCAGTAACCACATGGAATGATACTGCACAGTTATGGCCGTTGACCTTGGTATTCAAAGGCCCAGTCATAGACAGCATAACAGTCTCAGAAGGCTACGACGAAACCAACTATAGTCCAGATACAATAAATAACGCTCCTGGGTCGTTTGACTATTCTGCAGGAAACACAATATACAAAAACAATTTCTATCTAGAAAGAAGTTTGAATAATGCCAGCAGACTTTGGGTAACACTGAATACAGGATCGGGTGGAAAAAGACTATTTGAAGGTATAGATTATACTGTGAGTGGTGATTACTTGATATTGGCCAGCGGCGTAATTGGTGTCAGCGATGTCTTGGTGGTTGAAGCATTTACCAATAGCATTGTGCCCGAAGCAATGGCCTTCCGCATATTCCAAGACATGCGTGGAGTACAGGCCACCTATAGAATTACAGAAGCCACAACCACAACACTGGCACAAGATTTATCAAGCACAGCCGACATTGCTTATGTTACCAATATACAAGCATTGAGCGAGCCGGATCTAGCAACCGGTATTTTTGGTGTAATCACAATCGATGGTGAACGTATCATGTATCGTGAACGCGATATTATATCTAGTAGCATTTTGGGACTCATGCGCGGCACAGCAGGTACAGGTGCCTCAGATCATACTACTGGCACCGATGTATATGACATGGGTCGCGGCAACTTATTGCCTGAACAGTTCCAGAACTACATTGTGAGCGACTCGACTCTTGGAGATGATAGCACAACGGTGTTCTACGCACCCAGTATCAACGTTGCTAATTTTGAAGATTCTGCAGTTGAAGTAAATGCAATTGAAGTTTACGTAGGCGGAATACGCCAATACGCTGAAAGTAATGACGGTTCAACACTGATTACAACGCCAAGCCAATACAGATGGAATTGCACCAATGGGGGCGGGGACAATACTCCACTTACAATTGAGTTTGTTGTAGACTACAACGTTTCCCCACCATTACTACCGCCAGCGTCAGGAGTAGAAGTTACAATCCTGGTGCGACAGGGAGTGACTTGGTATGCACCCGGAGACGGTACTGCAAGTGATGGAATCGCACTACAAGATACCGAAACGCAAGCCGCAAGGTTCTTGCGTGGGTCATAAACAAGGTAAATAAAAGACCATGTCAAATACACAGCAAAATTACACAGTTGAGCCCAAAAAAGAGCAAAAGCCCAGCAAACCCAACGAGACCGGCACCGTTAATGTGCAAGGGCATTTTAGAGTGTTTGATCCAAAAACACAAAAGACCTATGTGGAGGGACGAGCATGATAACCCCGGGACTGGCAAAAATTACTGGGCATGTCAAAATTCATGATCCCGCAAATGGCGAAATATTCTACAACGATCACAATGCTATTCATTACGAAAACATCAGTGTTGCAATGGCTCAAAGCCTAGCAGATCGTAACTTGGGTTACATTTATCAAATGGCATTTGGCAATGGCGGTAGTAGTGTAGACCCCACAGGCGTTATCACATATTTGCCCCCAAATACCACAGGACAAAGTGCATCACTTTATAATCAAACCTATCAAAAAGTAGTTGACGATAATTCAGCCGCTGATACAGATCCAGAAAATAACAAAATGACTGTGTTGCACACAGCAGGAAACACCTACACTGATATTTTGGTAACTTGTTTGTTAGACTACGGTGAGCCACCTCAACAGCAGGCATTTGATAACTCAACCAATTTTAACGGTGAGTTTGTGTTTGATGAACTGGGTCTTAAAACATGGAATGGCTCTGTTACTGACCTACGCTTGATTACTCACGTGATTTTTCACCCAGTTCAAAAGAGTTTGAATCGTCAAATTCAGATCGATTATACACTTCGCATACAGACTTTAAGCAACATAAATGCTGTATAAATATAAGAACAGAGAATAAACATGGCATATACAATTAATCTTACAGACGGCAATGTTTTCGCTACCATAACAGACGGCACCTACAATCAAAGCAGTAGCGTGACCTTGGTAGGTAAAAACTATGCTGGATACGGTGAATTTTTAGATGAAAACTTTATCCAAATGCTGGAGAATTTTTCAAATACCACAGCCCCGGTCGCTCCACTAACTGGCCAACTTTGGTGGGACAAGACCAATAGTTTACTCAAAGTTTACAACGGTACAACTTTTAAAACATTAAGTTTCTCAACAGCAAGTTCCTCGCAACCCACTTCGAACGTGGTTGGTGATTTGTGGTATGATACTACCAACCAGCAGGTCAAAGTGTGTACAGCAGGCGGGACGCCAGGTACTTTTATTGTAGTAGGCCCAGCCTACTCCAGCAGTCAAGGCACCACAGGTGCCATCCCCGAAACAATCTATGATACATCCGGGTTCCCTCACTATGTTACCACTCTTTATTCAAACAGCGTAAGAGTTGCTATTTTCAACAGTGATGTTGACTTTACTGCGGCTGCACCAGTTTCAACTCTATTCCCCACAGTTTACAAAGGTGTGACATTTAGTAATTCTACTGGTACCAACATGGCCGGTAATCTTGTGAGTTCTGCCAATTTGGTTGTGACCACAGGCGGCACAACCAGAGCCATTTTTACCACCACTGGCGCCAACATCAGTGGTTACGGTAACGTAACTGGCAATATCACTGGTGGCAATATTCTAACAGCCGGCGCGGTATCAGCCGCTGGTAACGTCACAGGTGCTAACTTTATTGGTAACGTGATTCCTCCAGCAGGCGGTGCAGTAAGCACAACTGGTAATATCACCGGTGGTAATATATTAACTGGCGGAATAATTTCAGCAACTGGTAACATAACTGGTAACTTTATCAACGGTAATGGTTACTTCTTGACCGGTATTATTACATCAGTTGCTAATATTAACAATGGCACAAGTAACGTAAACATTGCCGCAGCCAATGCCAACATAACTGCAAGTGTTAACGGCACACCAAACGTGGTAATAATTACTTCAACCGGTGCCAACGTTGCTGGATATGCCAATATTACTGGCAATGTCTCAGCCAACTATTATTATGGTAACGGTTCCACACTGAGTGGTATCAGTGCCGCAGCCAGCGCGGCGCAAATTGAAAGCGGAACATCAAACGTAAAATTTGCCAGTGCAGGTGGTAGTGCCACAGTCAACATCGGTGGCACCTCTAATGTGGTTGTGATTGATACTACCACAGTATATGCCAACGTGGCCAACGTACAAAGCATTGCCAAAGGTGGCACTAATGCTGTGGGCAATATTGGTAGCCCAACTGGTTATTTCAACAACATATATGCCGCTACTTACACAGGAACAACAGCCAACATAAGTGCCAACATCACGGGTGGTAACATTTTAACAGGTGGATTGATCTCAGCAACCGGTAACATCACAGGCGGTAACTTGACTGTGTCAACTGGAAACGTTGGTGCAGGTAACATCAACAACAACAACTCAAACGGAGTTGGCAACATTGGCTCAGCAAGCACCTATTTTAACAGATTATTTGCTACTGCTACCACAGCACTTTATGCTGACGTTGCAGAACGTTTTGCCGCAGATGAAGTGCTGGAAGCAGGTACTGTGGTTGAACTGGGCGGATCAGCAGAAATCACCCGATCCCTCACAGAATTAAGCGAAAATGTGTTTGGCGTGATAAGTACTAGAGCGGCATACTTGATGAATGGCGGCGCTGGCGAAAACGACACACATCCTCCAGTTGCAATGACCGGACGTGTCCCAGTCAAAGTAACAGGTGTAGTACACAAAGGCGACAGATTGGTTTCAGCAGGAGCAGGCATTGCCAGAGCGGCACAGCCCGGAGAAGCCACATCATTTAACGTGATTGGGCGAAGCCTGGTTGACAAACTGACCCCAGAATCAGGTACAATTGAAGCAATTGTGACCATCAAGAATTAATTAGGAAAAGAAAATGACATATTCAAGCGGCGGATTAATACAAGCAACAGACTACAATACGTTTACCACCACTGCAGGTGGATTGAACGATATCTGGGCCACAGGATCAGGCGACAAAGGTTGGGGCCAAACTGCTTTTACCGCAGCCAACACCGCTGATACCGTTACAGCCACACAATGGGCACAGTTGGTCAACAACTTGGCCACATCAGGCAGTCAAACCAATACCACACTCACATCAAGATCAGCACCCACAGCAGGTACCACAATTGGTATTTTGGCCAATGTGAGTGCCGACATTACTTCAGTAACTACCAACCGTAACAATGCCGCGGCAGTGGGCACAGAATACGGAACATTTACTGGCACCGTTTCTAAAACCACTGCCACCGGTGCAGGCACCACAGCATGGTCTTTTACTTGGATACAGACCCTTGCATTTCCCAGTGCCAACCAGGCACGTTATTTCTGGAATGCCGGTGGTCGTGTTAGACTGCAAATGAGTAAAACATCAACTGGCACTGACATTGACCCAGATTGGAATGCTTTTGTTGCCAAAGTTGGATCAATTTATATTACTGGAGCGGCGGCCAGCAAAACCATTGCCGGCACTGCTTACACAGGCACAACCAGAATTGGTGGCACAGGCGGTACACAAACTACCTTGGCCACAGCCACAGGATATTATGCGTTGACATCAACCCCAGTGACCATATTCCTGTTGGCCAATGACACTGCTCCGTACACTGGTGAAACAATTACAGTCACTGCGGCAGCGGGTAGTGCAACCGATTTGACACTTAATATCACCTGGAGTCAACCAGCAGTTTCGGGTGCAGGACAAACAAACAACATTTCAGGTGGCACTGCAACCACAAGCCCCTCAACCACAATTACAGGCACAGCACCTACAGTGTTGTGTACCTATATTCCACCATCGACAACATACTTGAGTAACACCTGGGGCACACCAACTATCGGCTCCACCGGTCCTTAAAATTACATTTGGGTATTCAAGAGGTAGACTTCTACCTCTTTTTCTTGTATAATCTATCTATGGAAACTGAAAAACTTGTGGCCCATGCACGGGCTCGATTCGATCATGCGGCCGCAAGGCGCACCCTAAAAGAAAAGTACGAAGCCCGAATGTTGTTTGCTCACGCAGACGGCATGTGGCGAGCTGGGCCAGAACTGCAATGTGTGTTGTTGGCCTGTGCTCAAGACACGGATGTTGTGTTGTTAGACCTGTACGAAACTCCTGTGCGAGTAAACGTGCCTGAACTGTTTGCAAAGTCGCATGAACGCTGGCAAGAACAAATGAATGCCTGGCGTGTGGAACACGAAAACCTCAACCGTAACCGATGACCACAGGCGCACTGATATTTGCTTTCAACAATGAATCAACCGACTACGTTGCTATGGCTGAGTGGAGTGCTAGAAACATTCGTAGGTGGCTCAACATTCCCACTGCCATCGTCACAGATGTTGATGCAAGAGATCCGCGACTTAGCGGATTCGATCAAGTTATTCCGGCAACGGCAAGTGCGGGAGGAACACGTTGGTTTGAGGATTATCAAGCGACTGTTACATGGCACAACGCAGGTAGAACTGATGCCTATACTCTTAGTCCATGGGATCAAACGCTAGTACTAGATGCTGACTACGTGGTAGCCAGTGATCAACTAAAGATCCTACTCGATAGCCGTCAAGAGTTTTTGGCACATGCTAGTGCGTATGACATTACTGGTACAAACAATTTTGCAGGACTCAACGACTACGGGGAATATCGGATGCCCATGTCCTGGGCCACTGTGATGATGTTTAGACGCAGTACCCATGCAGAACTCATTTTTCACTGTATGCAAATGATCAAGAATAACTGGCGACACTATAAAGATTTATATCAAATTGCCAGTTCAACCTATCGCAATGACCATGCACTGAGCATAGCATTAAATATTGTGAATGGACAAACATTACAGCACACGAGCATACCCTGGAGTCTGGCCAGCGTCACACCTGAACATGTACTAACTAGAACTGCCAAGGATTGCTACAGAATAGATTACGTGGACCAGGAAAAACGCCCACGTTGGACCATACTACGTAATCAAGACTTTCATGCCATGGGAAAACAGCACCTGGAGAAATTAATTGAAGCCCATTGAAGAACAAGGCTACTTGATAGTAGCAACCAATACGCAAAACACGGACTATGTGAATTGTAGTGAAACTCTAGCCAAAACCATCAAGTACTGGCATCCTGATGCACGGATATGCTTGCTGACCAACGAAACCCGTGAACCAGATCATTTGTTCGATCATGTGCGCGAGTTTCCGTTCCCGATTGATGTGGCCAATCCTTATGCCAACGACTGGCAGGTGTTCCATGCCACACCATTCCGTGAAACAATCAAACTAGAATCAGACATGCTGATCACCAGTCCCATTAATCACTGGTGGAACCTGTTGCGTCACCGTGATGTTGTGGTATCCACAGGCTGTAGAGACTGGAAAGATCAACGAGCCAGTGCCAGACATTACCGTCAGGTGTTTGATGCCAACAATTTGCCGGATGTGTACAATGCCATAACCTACTGGAGACTGAGTGCAACAGCACAAGAGTTCTTTGCTACTGTGCGCAACATATTTGAAAACTGGCCTCAATATCGTGCCATGTTAAAGTTTCCTGAAGATATGCCGTCAACAGATGTGGTATACGCTATTGCGGCCACCATTGTAGGCACAGAAACCTGTACCATGCCATTTGCCAGTTATCCCACAATTGTACACATGAAGCGACACATTATTGCCGCCAAGCGAGATCCTTGGGTAGATGAACTCATATGCGAATATCGAGACTATGAATTGCGAGTAAACACAGTGGTGCAACGTGGCGCATTTCATTACAATGTTAAGAATTGGCACCATGAACGCTGAAGAATTTTGGGCCATACTACATGCCATGCCCGAACCCCAACCTGTATCCTGGCGCCTGTACTACAATGCGGCAGGCGAACCAATAACCTACAGCATGGAACATTTGCCCGGTACATATATTGAGGTTGATGCTGAGACCTATGCACGATCGCCTATGAATGTTCGAATCAAAAATGGGCAATTGATTGAATTGAAATCTGCTGTGCGCAGACTTGTGCCCAGTGATTCAGGAACACCTTGTTATCCCAACAACGTGGCCATAGTAGTTGACAAGGCAGAACCACACCAACTCTGGAGTATGAAAACACATGAATCCTATTGACATAGCAGACCTAGACTGCATTTACCTATCGTATGATGAACCTGAAAAAGAACAATATTGGATACGCATTAAGAACATGGTGCCTTGGGCCCGTAGGGTCGATGGTGTGCTGGGAAGCGATGCGGCGCATAAAGCCGCGGCCCTGGCATCTGACACCGAAAGATTTATCCTTATTGATGGAGACAATATCCCCGACCCGGCGTTTTTTAATCAAACGCTTGATTTTCCTACACCTGAACATGAGCAGGCTGTGTTCCGATGGCGGGCTCGCAACCATGTAAACGGACTCATGTATGGCAACGGCGGACTCTCATCCTGGACTCGAGAGTACGTGTTAAACATGCGCACACACGAGAACACAGACGGGCGTGATGAAACTGTGGTGGAGTTTTGCTTTGATCCGCTATACTGGGCCATGCATGACTGTTACTCAACAACATATCCTAACCAATCACCATTTCATGCCTGGCGTGCCGGCTTTCGTGAAGGTGTCAAGATGTGTTTAAATCAAGGCACCAAACCCACCATACAAGACTTTAAACAACGTGTGCATCAACGCAACCTGGACAACTTGACCATATGGCACAATGTGGGTGCAGATGTTGAAAACGGCATGTGGTGCATTGCTGGTAGTCGCATGGGCACTTATATGACCATGCTCACAAATGTGGATCATGTGATGGTGCAGGACTTTGAAAAATTACATGAATTATGGGATACTGTAAAAGATTCAGACCCACGCTTGCTGGCCAATCGTGTGGCACAAGAACTAGGCACAACATTAGACTTGCCACTGGCCATGTTGGAAGCCGAACAAAGCCAATTCTTCAAACATCATTATCGATCAAACTTTGCCAACCGTGGTATCATGGTCAGAGAGATTGACATCATTAGACGGCAGGAGGGCTGGTAATGTTAACAGTATTTGAAAATGCAGTCACTAACAGTGAAATAGCACACCTGCAACAACAGTTTGCTGAGTTAAAGGCCCGAGTTGAATTTAATGACACATACCTCATAACCAATCCGGATGAAATACGTGAATTGTACCACTTGGAATCTGAATCATTAATACAACAAGAACGAGTTAGTATAAATGCATATCCTGTAGCAGAGTTGGTTAGGAGCATAGTCAATAGAATTTTGCCTGCACCTTTAAAAGACTCCATCTCTATTATGTTTTCAAGATCAGTCTACCCAGTTGGAATACACACTGACACTGATGAAAGAGATCATCAAGGGCACACTATCATGATACCACTAACATCAGATGATCGCATTAAGACCTTGGTCTGGCAAGAAACTGCAATAGCGCAAAAGGGACTGAATGAGATATTTCATCGTTTTCAAACCGATATCAAAAGTTTCACACCACAGCCTCGGATTTCTAATAAACTCAATTTGAGAAATTGTTGGATGGGTCGACCTTCTATTGTAGATTTTTTACAACTAGACGGTGTAGCAGAATGGCGTACAGGCTCCATATTTAAATTTGAACGTCAACAGTTGCATGCCAGTAACAACTACAGAGAATTTGTTGACTTTAAAGACTATGTTTTAATACACAACGACGAATGACAAAAATATACGTTGACGGGTGTAGTTATGTTTATGGCCAAGGCCTTGATCGAAGCAGTTCTTTAGGTGCATTGTTGGGCGCCACTACTGATAATTCACGCCCGGCCAAGAGCAATATTGCAATATCCGAAGATCTATATCATGCTGTAAAACTGGATTACGATTGGTATATTGTGGGTTATACATTTTCTAATAGATACAGTTTTTCGCTTGACCGCAAGCCAATTGACATATACTCAAGCAACGATGAATATGTATTGGAGTTTGAACAAGATGAAATACAACTAAAGCAATTGCACCGATTATACTATTACTTTTCTGATGTCAGCAAGTTAGATCAGCGCAGTGATTACCTGGTGGATTCCTCTATTGCATTACTAGAACAGCAAAATAAAAAATTTGTAATGTTCAGTTGGGAACCGCGCACAATCATAAACTCAGAAAAAATATTTTACCCTAGGCAATTGATATCTAACGACTATTGCCAATCTCAAACAAACCGTCATTTGACTGAATCGGGCATGCAACTTTTGGCAAACATTATCCGGGAAAAAATGTGAAAAGTGTGTTCATGACGTCAGCAGAACAAATGCAGGCAAACCTAGGACCTGCATTGTGTTTAGCCAAGTGGAAGCAGGTCTCTTTACACTTGCCCACAGGACTCAACAACTCATGTTATCACCCACCGTTGCATGCCATTGACCCTGTGGAAATACAGTTTGATCCAGGGGCACTACACAATACCTCACACAAAAAAGCACAGCGTCAGATGATGCTGAGTGGTGAACGACCTGCAGAATGTTCCTATTGTTGGAATATGGAAGACCAAGGCAAACTCAGCGATAGACACTATCGTTCAGGTGAGCCCTGGGCTGCTGTGGATTTTGAACAAATTAAGAATTCAACCGGAGAAGAAAGTGATGTCATACCTAGTTATGTTGAGGTTAATTTTAACAATGCTTGTAACCTCAAGTGCAGTTATTGTAGTCCCCAGTTTAGTTCTAGCTGGGCAGACGAAGTACATCGTGATGGGGCTTATCCTACTGCCACACCACATAATGCTCCTGAACACTTTACAGGGGCTAGACGTGTTATTCCCGCTAGGGAACATAATCCCTATGTTGAAGCATTTTGGCAGTGGTGGCCGCGTTTATACCCTACCCTAGAACACTTTAGAATGACCGGTGGCGAGCCACTAATGGATCGGAATACTTACCGAGTATTTGATCATGTGATCAACCACCCATCAAAAAAACTACACTTGAACGTGACATCAAACTTTAGTGTAGAAGATGTGTTGTTCAACAAATACATGACTGCTGTGAAAACCATTTGCGACGGACGTATAGAACACTTTATGCAGTATGTGAGCCTGGATGGCTGGGGCACTCAAGCAGAGTACATGCGATACGGCATGACGTTTGATCTAGTGTGGTCAAGAGTAGATCAATACCTAACACAAGTTCCTAGTTATAACAGTCTCACGTTTATTATAACCATGAACAATCTCGGTGTGAGCAGTCTGCAACAACTGCTAGAGGGCATACTAGAACTACGCCGCAAACATTCAACAACCTATCAGCGTGTGTGGTTTGATACACCTGTGCTAAGACAACCTTCTTGGCAAAGCCTACAAATACTACCCGAATCTTATGCTCAACGACTAGAAACTATCCGAGACTGGATGAGTCAAAATTTAACCACCCAAGCAGATCCTTACAACGGATTCAAGGACTACGAAGTGTCACGCCTGGATAGAGACATTGCCTGGATGCGTAGTGCGCAGTCACAAGACCATGCCCCGGCCCGTGCAGACTTTTATAGATTTTTTGCAGAACACGATCGCAGGCGCGGCACAGACTTTTTAAAGACCTTTCCAGAAATGCGGTCCTGGTGGGCCGAATGTGAGTACCACGCCAGGTCATGACGTTGTACGTGGATCATTACTGTGAAATTGCTGATATGTTGGCACATTGGACCACGGAACAATTCTATGGTTTTGAAAAATTAGATATTGTACCCGGTGCAACCTATGTTGTGGGTCGGGTACAACTCAAAAATAATGCAGAACAAATCCGCCGCATAGTAACTGATCGCACAGCCAGAGTTGTTTTTAGCAACCCTGCAGAAGGATCTGAAACATTTGTACAGCACTTGAGACTATATGGTGTAGAAGATCTGGTTTTAAATGGATTACTGCCTGTTGTTGTAGGAGGCCCAGTACCTGATGCGTATCCACACATGTTGTACGAACACTTTTTAACACAACCATTTAGATATGAAGAAAACTGTATGGCCGCAGATCGTGTGCAAGAAATATTTGATAAAAAATCCAAACCCTACCGATTCTTTTTCTTAAATGGACGGTCAAGACCGCATCGCAGAGCACTCATAAATGAATTTGAACAGCGTGGGTTATTGGCACAAGCACTATGGACAAACCTAGACGCACACGCAGGGCCTGTTCATTTGTTGCCACCCGAATACGAAGTAGAGCAATTTCAACCGCACATGACAACCACGGAGCAGGGCTTTGTCAAAAATCAACTGTTCAACAACTTGTGGGGAGAAATATACATTCGATCTGAACCCTACATTGACACTTACTTTAGTGTGGTAACAGAAACAGTATTTGACTACCCGCACAGTTTTAGAACAGAAAAGATAGCCAAACCGCTCACACAAGGACATCCTTGGATATGTGTGGCCAACGCAGGTTTTTATAGAGACATGCGCAATTTAGGGTTCCAAACCTTTTCACATGTGATAGATGAATCATTTGATTCAATTGATAATGGGTCTGATCGAATTGCTCGCATCGCTGCCGTAGTGGATGACCTTTGTCACCAAGATATGTTACAATTACTAGCGGAGTGTGAAAGTGTTTGTAAATACAATCAGCAACACCTGCGCACTGTGAGTCACAAATGGCAACAGGAGTTGCCTGCCCGCTTTCTTGACTTCTTAACAAAGTACCCATGAATGATCTAGAATTTAAAAACACAGTATTAGATAAATTATCTGCAAGTTTTTGTGCGGCCAAATGGTACAATGCCACCATTTGGTTAGGTTCCGGCATGACCACTAGTTGTCACCATCCTCCGGCCCATTTAGTGGACCGTGATCAAGTCCAGGCCAACCCCGGGCTGTTGCACAACACTGATCAAAAGAAAGAGGATCGCCGCAAAATGCTTGCAGGAGAACGTCCCCCTGGTTGTGAATACTGCTGGAAGATTGAAGACATGGGCAAGGATGCTATTTCAGACCGTGTGTACAAAAGCAAGATATATCCTATAGAGGCATTACATGAAGCATTTAATACTGCACCCGATCACAACGTCAATCTCCGTACCTTGGAAATTGCATTTGACCGTACTTGTCAATTTGCTTGCTCTTACTGCAACCCTGCTTTTAGCACAACTTGGGTTAATGATATTCGACGCAACGGACCCTATCACAGTCTTGTTAGTGACGGGCGCAATCACTTTACCCACACCCATGATAGTGCTCAGTTGTTTAAGGTGTCAGAATCTAATCCCTACATTGATGCATTTTTTGCATGGTGGGAGAGTGATCTACATCATACCCTCCAGGAACTTAGAATTACTGGAGGAGAGCCCCTCATGTCCGCCCATACCTGGCGCCTTATTGATTGGTTTAAAACAAATCAGGGCAAAAGTCACACACGCTTGGCTATCAACAGTAACCTGGGAACCGACATTGACATTGACCGACTGCTTGCCAGCACAGCCGGAATGGCAATCGACTTGTACACATCAAATGAGTCAATATCAACTCAGGCAGAATATATACGTGACGGACTTGTATGGGACGACTGGGCCAACAACGTAGAGCGTTTGCTGGACTCGGGGCAGTTCCGTGGTATACACGTTATGGCAACCATTAACGCACTATGTCTAAGCACACTGGATCAACTGCTGGAATGCATAATGAATTGGAAACTGGAATACGGACGTGATGCCATATCATTTACATTAAATATCCTACGCTTCCCTAGTTTTCAATCACCGCTGGTGTTGCCCGAACACACACGCACAGTGTACAAGCAACGCCTGGCTACATGGCTAGAGCATTGGGTGGATAGTGACGTCATTCATGAGCATGAAGTAAATCACACCCAGCGCCTAATAGACTATTTAGATGTAGTCAAGACCCCGCACTCGGAATCATTCGACCGGCCACGATTATTGAATGATTTTCGACAGTTTTACACACAATATGATCAACGTCGTGGCAAAGACTTTGGTGCCGCATTTCCCGAACTAAAGGAATGGTATGACTCAATACCGGTATAATTCAACAGACCTGGTACGGCCAACTGAACTCACCGAACGTGAGCGTTTCCTACTAGAGGACTCTAAAACCTTCTGTATCTATCCCTGGATCCATTTACACGCATATCCCACAGGTGAAGCCTATCCCTGCTGTCATGCTGAAATGAAACCGGGCGTGGTGGGCAACTGTAGAACCAACACACTGGCAGAAATATGGACCGGCGAGCCCATGCAGAAACTACGTGCAGATATGTTGAGTGAAACCCCGCATGCGGCCTGCACACGCTGTTATGAGCAAGAAGAATCAGGGTTCTTTTCAGGACGCAAGAGTGCCAACAAACATCACGGACATCATGTGAAGAAACTGGATACCAATCCATTTGAAATGACCTACTGGGATATTCGTTTCAGTAACCTATGCAACCTAAAGTGTAGATCATGTGGACATATCTTCAGTAGTCAATGGTATCAGGACCAAGCACGACTGGCCGGACCTGAATGGAAAGAGCAGAACACAGTTCTTAACTATGCGGGACGCACCGAAACAGACATGTGGACACAACTAGAGCCCCACTTAGACTACGTGGAACAAATCTACTTTGCCGGTGGCGAACCCCTGTTGATGGAAGAACACTACCGCATCTTGGAAGAACTTGTGCGACGTGGCCGTTTTGACGTTAGATTAATATACAACACCAACTTCACGCACACAGACTTAAAAGGGCGTTCAGTATTTGAATACTGGCGACAGTTTGATAGTGTGGCAGTGGGTGCCAGTCTAGACGGCATGGGCCACGCCGGGGAATACATACGCAAAGGCACCCGGTGGTACGATGTTGTGCAGAACCGTCATAGAATGATTGCCACGTGCCCCAACGTAGACTTTTATATCTCACCCACACTCAGCATAATGAATGCCTGGCACCTGCCGGACTTTCACCGAGAATGGGTTGCAGCCGGCCTAATTCGCGCACAGGATTTGAATGTAAATATTCTTCAAGACCCCGCATACTATAGAATAGACATTGCCACCGCCGAATACAAACAAAGACTAGAAGAGAAATACCGCAAACATTTGAGTTGGATGAGCGATCGAGATCCACTACAACGTGCTACACAGGGATTCGAATCGGCCATTACCTTTATGAACTCAACAGACAACACACACTTGATAGATACATTCTGGCGCAAAACACATGAATTGGATTCGATCAGAAATGAATCTTGGCAACACGCTGTGCCAGAATTGGCAGCATTGAAATGACAGCCCGAGCCATAGGTTGTAGCCATACTGCAGGCGTGGGCATTGATCCCGTACACTGTTATGTAAATGTATTGAGCCGCAGACTTGGTCGACCCGTCATGAATCACGGTCAACCTGGTGGCAATGCAACACACATACAATCGACCCTGGTGCAGGTATTAAAACCCACTCGCCGCCCAGATTTTGTCATTGCACAATGGCCCAATCCTTTTAGACGCACAACTTGGTACAACAACACAGCACAGAATGAAAATATACAACATGACAGTGCGGTGTTTAAACAGTTGTTGCTTGCCGGTGAAAAGAATTTTTATCAACCCTGGATTGACACCATTATTGTGTGCAATTTGCTTTGTAAAACAGCCGCGGTTCCCATGGTGAACATAATGATCGAAGACATACCAATGGAATACCATCGCATGCTGACTGCTGAACAAATTGTGTTACATGTGGATAAAAAAACACCCGATGAAACATGGTTAATGGATTCAGCAGCCAGCGATAACTCTCATCATTCTGCACGTTGCCATGCTCAATGGGCGCAAAGATTACATGGAATATTAAATGAACTTACCACATGACAAATTCTGCGTGTTGCCCTGGGTCAGCCTAGAAGCCTCCCCAATAGGCTCTGTGCGTCCTTGTTGCCTGGCCGACGATGAAATCGTGGACAACGCAGGCCGCAAGTTTGAATTAAGCACCGCCCGCTTTGCAGACATACAAAACAGTGATCACATGCGCAGTTTGCGCCAACAATTTCTTGACGGTGAGCAACCACAGACCTGCCGCAAGTGCTGGAGTGAAGAACGTGCTGGTCGTACCAGCAAACGAATGCACACCTTGGATAGATTAAAGCACATGGGCATTGGGTCAGAATTCACAGCAGACGCCAAGCCCCTGATGTTCCTGGACCTTAAACTGGGTAACATTTGCAATCTTAAATGCCGCATATGCGGATCCTGGAGTTCTAGCCAATTTGCCGCAGAAGAAATTGCACAACTGCCCCCAGAAGAAAAGAAAAAGTCACACGCTTATACTATGCTACGGGCTGGTGCTTGGCCGCAGGAAAATCCTCAATTCTGGGATCAAATTGATACTGTATTAAATGACATACGCTATATAGAATTCACCGGCGGTGAGCCATTCATGATTGACGAACACTTTGAAATGTTGCAAGGCATTGTGGATCGTGGCATTGCTAGGCAGGTTGAAATACACTACAATACAAATGGCACACAGTATCCCGAGCTGGCTGCAGAAATATGGCGTCATTTCAAGACAGTAGAAATAGCATTCAGTATAGATGATGTAGGTGAACGTTTTGAATATCAACGTAGCAATGCCGAATGGGCACTGGTGTGTAAGAACCTGGATCGTTTTCGCGATTTAAAAGAGATCTACCCCTGTATTGAACTACAGGTATGCACTACTGTGAATGTGTTTAATGTGCGTTACCTGGGCGAAGTTGCGGCCTGGCTGGAACACAATCGCGAATCATTCAACTTTGTATACTGGAACATGATGCATGATGCCTGGTATTTCTCTATCTCTTGCTTGCCCGACACTGCCAAGCAGGCAATTTCAGAATATCTGGATTCAGTAAAGACCATTTATCGTGAAGACTTTGATCGCATACGAGACTTCATGATGGGCGGTGCATCAACAGACGGCTTTATCACAAGAATGAAAATTGCTGACCTGGACCGTAAAAGAAATCAAGATCTACGTGTGATAGCACCAGAGTTTGCACAATTAATTGATTATGTCAAAACCTAAACTGTTGATTGCTGACTCGGGCTTGGGAGAACCCTGGCTCATGCCCATGTTTGATCAGTGGTTTGATTGTGAAAACTACCGCTCAGATCGTGTGTACAATCCCAACATCTTGGTGGTGGTGGACAACCGTTACGATGGACTAGATCTTTACAATCAAATACAAGCACACGGTCATCGCATAGTACTTCCTTATCTAATAGACAGCAATGTAAACAATCCCAGTAAAATCATCAACAATGAACTGGTGCTACATGCGCCTGATTGGGTATGGATTCAGGAAAGCCTGCATTGGCGCTATCTCAATTATCATCAGCCAAGAGCGCCCGCAACACCCTCACGATTCTTTTTGCTATTGATGAATATCGTTCGCGCACACCGTGATCAACTCAAAAAGTGTGTGGCACCATATCTGGACCAGAGTTTGCACAGTTATGTAGAGCGTGGTGTTTTTCTTGACGGGGATGAATTTGTTGTCGGACGACTCAATGCAGGCACCGCAAATGATCGATTTTACTGTGCTGAATGGTACGCTCAAACCTGCTTTAGCCTAGTGGCGGAAACCAAAGTACAGCATGAACTATTCATAAGTGAAAAGATTTTCAAACCCTTGGCATACAATCATGCCATGATAGTGCTGGGAACACCTGGCACCCTGCAGTACATTCGTAATCTAGGATTTGAAACATTTGCACACTGTATAGATGAATCATATGATCAGGTGCTGGACTATTCCGCTAGGTTGCAAAAAATTCTGGACCTACTGGCAGATCTCTATAGAGAATTCTCAACAACAGGACAGGTATTCCAAGACACCAAAACTCAGGCCATACTTGCGCACAATCACGCAAGATTTTTTGATCAAGCCGAGATTTGCACTCGATTTCAAACACAAATAGCCAATCCCATTATGGAGTTCTTGGAATCATGAAACTGTTGTATATTTGTGGGGATAGTTTTGGTGTGCCGGACCCTGCTTATGGGCTGTGTTGGGTAGATTACCTAGCGCAACTGATACCCACACATCATGTGATCAATTTGAGCCGTGTGTGTGCCAGCAATTTATTGATAAGTCAGCAGGTAGATCAAGCCATTGCTCATGCAGATCAGATCATTGTACTATGCACAGCCAGTACCAGAAGTCAAACACGACTGAATGGACAAGTTGTCCCCTACAGCATACACAGTCTTGACGCAACCACACCATTTAGTGCTGATCAATTAAGCATATTGCAGAGTCACACACGTGAGTTTTTTGATTTAGACTTGTGCATTTATGAAAACAAGTGTATAATAGAAAGTATGTTACAACGACTAACGGATAGCAATCAACCATTTTTGTGGGATCAGGGCGGATTTGAACATGCTCATTATGGTGGCACACGCAAATACTTTTCAAAATGGTCGTGGTGTCGTAGCAGTAGAAACTTGTGGGACTACACAACCACAAGACAACACAGACCCTATTATCACATAACAGACGATGGGGTGCATCGTGAAGTGGCCCAATACTATGCAGGATGGATCCATGCACAAACCTGACACCATGTGTCTAGCACCCTGGGTGCATACCTATCTATCACCGCAGACCGAGCGCAGAATGTGCTGTGCGTCGCGAGAACCTGCGCAGAACTTTGAGCAGTATATAGATACTGCCGCAGGCACAGGTCGATATATACCCGTGACTCTTGAGATGCATTGGAACAGCGATCACATGCGATCAGTACGGCGCAGAATGATGGCCGGAGAAACACTACCAGAATGCGAGGTTTGCAATGACCGGTTACTCAATGTCGCCGTATACCGAGATTATTTTGGGCACCTGTTCCAAGGAAGACTTGAAGAAATATGGAATACCACTGACCCAGATGGATCGACTCGTATGCGCCCTGTTTCATGGGATTATAGGTTCAGCAACCTGTGTAATTTCAAATGTAGAACCTGTGGCGACATGCTATCCAGTTCATGGGAGAGTGAACAGAAACAGAACAACATGGTTGACTGGACAAATCCTAAAAACAATTGGATGCGAAACGATATACGTGCCGAAATCTCACACTTTCAGGATAGTCAAATTGAAACCGAATTCAGTGCGGCTGTTGAGCAACATCGAGTAGAAGAAATCTATTGGGTAGGGGGAGAACCGCTGATGTACGAACAGCATTGGAGGTATATGAAAAGAATTATAGAACTAGGAGATGGGGAGAAACTATATGCAAGATACAATACTAATCTTAGTCGCGTGGATTATCGTGGTTGTAATTTATACAGCGATATTCTTTCGTTTGTTCGCGACTGGCAAATCTGCGCCAGCCTTGACGGAACCGGCACCACAGGTGAGTACATACGAACAGGCCTGGACTATAGTGCTTTTTTAAGCAACTTTCGTCAAGGATTAGAGATAGCAACTAACCCCAGACAAATGCGCCTGGACTTTACACTCACACTGCCGGGCATGATGGAAGTGGATGCAATGAACGCTTTAGCAAGAGAACTGGGTGTGGAGATGCTGGCCAAGGTCATATTCAGTTTCTCGCCTGATATCATATTGAGCCCATTGGCACTACCTAGAGAGTTATTGGATCCATGGGTTGACGAGTTAGCAGGCCGCTCCGCAGGCGCCATGCGTGATGTACTGCTACAATTAAAGACCCGTCCATGCTTTGAAGAACAATGGCCGGATCAATATCAAGAAGGGCTCTCTAAAGGCAAAGCCCGTGTGTTACAACTAGAACAAATAAGAACACAATCAGTGACAATGACAGATATCCTGGGCTCGCGTCCAGAAGTATTAGAATGGTGGATGAAAATTGCTTGATTCAATTGAAATAGACTTGCGCGGCGCAAATGATATATTGACTGTGTATATAGACGTTGCGGACAACAGCCTCAGCCGTAAATGGCTCTCAGCATTAAATGATATCTTAAAAACCAAATTACATTTGGAAAAGAACTACTGCTGGCTAGGCTGGCCTGAAAGTACTAGAACCGCTGAATATTTGTGCATACAAATCAACAGAAGCATACAGGCCATTAACGCCAGCAATCTAGATTATTGTATACAAGATTTCTTTAGCCCCAGCACAGTGATTCAAACAGATCTAGATATCAATCACGATCGAATGAATCAACTGCACAAGTATTTTGAAGACCTGCAGGGCACAGCAGGCGCCATGAGCACATATTATGATTCAGCAGATGATCACACACGCTGGCACATACGGCAATTAAACTTGTTGTGTCACGAACTAGAGAGTCTTGTGCTGAGTATGCGCAAGGCGGTACAGGCCCCTGAATGGCGCAGACCCAGTCAACTCATGTGTTGGTTAAATGCACCACGCTACGAATTAGCACCCGAAGACCAGGAGTTATTTGGTATACAAGCAATCAATAGAAAACTGGGTGGTGTATATGTGGGCGTAAATAAAGCAGTGGGCAAGCATCACTGGGAGGTGTTTCAAGATGAAGGTAGGGATTCAAGAATTTCCGAATTGGTTACAACTGGGCTTCGGACACAGACTCAAGCGGCTGGTGATTTTGATATTGAATGGGCCCGTGATCCCAGCGAATACCAATGGCAAATTAAAAAACTGGCAGAATTTCGACTGTGGCTTGAACGGAATGGATTCAACCCTGATGACCCCGGTCTCACAATCGGTCACCCTCAAGTCGGGCAAGTTGATCTTGAAAGGTCGTTTGGTACACAAAACTACCAAGTAATCTGGTCGCAACTAGCCAGTTATTTAGACGTTGTTACTGTGCGTACCAGTGCCGCCCAGGCCACTTATGACTACCATTGGAGCGACACAGACTACCAACTGCAACAAATACAGGCATTAAATGCAAGACATAACAGTTAATGATTATTTAACATGGGAATATTCCACAGATCCTGACATACAATATCTCAATTGTCCGGCACCCACATCCATGCACAATCACATACCCGAATGGTTCAAAAATCAAAAGGCCCGCAAACAAGAAATCAACATAGCCGATCAACAAACTATTAGAAACTGCCTGGGGTTCCGCGGACTTGCTACCCTGGGTTATACTATTCCTTTACCAGAAGAACTCACAGGCCATGACACATATTTCAGCCGAGGTCGACTGCACCCTGAAATGCTATATGGAACCCAATGGGCCAATCAAGGCTCAGAACCCTGGACCACAGATGACACCAGTCTGTATGAATACCGTATTAGACTACTGTATTGGCCTTGGCGAGCACGAATGTCCCCAGGCTGGCGCTTGTTGATCTTGCCTTATCTATTAGATTGGTCAAATGATTGGAATGAATTTGCCGGCATAGTAGAACCCAATTATGAAGTTAACTTTGGTAATAGTATAGGTGTTGGATTAAAATGGACTCAACCCATTGATCATAATTACAACTACTACAACCTAGAAACAGTGATGGCATACAAACGATCAGTCACTGTGACAAAGGGCACTGTGACTTTCTGTGCAGTTCCTTTGTATGACCCTGAACTAGCCGAGAAACAACTATGAACTGGATTAAACGAATTTGGAATCGAATTGCATTGGAAATACGCTATCGTAAAAAATTACGAGAGTTGCGCAAACGAGATCCATTTATCTACAAATGATATATTGTATAGGTGATAGTTTTACATATGGACATGGTCTTGAAGATCCAGATAAAACCGCTTGGCCTATTGTATTAGGGACATTATTAAATCGTCCTGTTACTAATCTTGGAAAATCCGGGTCTGGTAATACTCGAATTGTTAAACGTACAATAGATGTAGTGTTTCGCGACGATACGGAATTAGTGATACTGGCCTGGGTTGGCCCACATAGAATAGAATTTTTTGATAAAACACCTTACGACATCTGGCCCGGACAAACTTTTAGAAAAACTCCTAATGAAATAGCAAAAGCACTTACAATAACACAAAATAATCAATTTGATTTATGGTTGTGTAGAAAGTGGTTGAGAGATATTATCTTAACACAAAATTTATTAAAAAATCAAAACAAAAAATATCTAATGGCCAGAGCTTGGGGTGCGTGGGAACCATTGGCAGGTACTGAAGATCTATGGAACAAAATTGATTGGAACTATTTTGTAGGACACCCAACTACTACTAGAAATACAGACTATGAAACGTTTGGCTATTGGTATACAGATATACCATTGGTACTTAACCATCCATCAGAATTGGGTCATCAAAGAATAGCAGAAAAATTTTATGAATATATTAGGAATTTCGGCTGGATTTCATGATGCGGCAGCCACAGTGATCTCACCTGACGGGGAGATATTGTTTGCTGGCCATTCAGAACGGTACTCAAAAAAGAAGAATGACGAAAACTTCTGTACACCATTGATTAGAGAATTAGAAAACTACAACCCAATTGACACAGTGGCATATTATGAACGCCCGATAATGAAACAGTTACGTCAATGGTACAGCGGTCAAGGGATTGAGTGGAACCGACTCAGTGTGAAGAAAAACATACACGATCAAATAGGTCATGCTAATTGGCAGGATCTTAAACACTACAAAAATTATAACCATCATTTATCGCATGCGGCAGGGGGCTTTCAAACGTCGCCATTTGACCGTGCCACAGTAGTGGTAATAGATGCAATAGGTGAATGGGACACCGTATCAATTTGGGGTGCAGAATATGATTCAAAAGGACGGGCCCGGTACAAGAGATTGTGGAGACAGATTTATCCACATTCGATTGGCCTGTTCTATAGTTCTGTTACCCAGCGTATTGGACTACACCCACTAGACGAAGAATACATCACAATGGGCATGGCAGCCTGGGGTCGTAACACCTGGTATCATGACATGCGTGAGCATGTGATTGCCAATGAGCGCGACCTTGAACTACGTCATAACTTCCACACAGGCATGAGTGCGGACTTCCTGGTAGGCGCCAGCAATGAAAACATTGCGGCTGCCGGGCAACTGGTGGCAGAGGATCTTATTCGTCAAGTGATGATTCGTGCTAGAAACACAGGATTTAGCACAAATCTGGTATATATGGGTGGGGTTGCACTGAATTGCACAGCCAACCGCATGCTAGGAGAATACTTTGACAAAATCTGGATTATGCCTTGCCCTGGCGATGCTGGTAGCAGCCTCGGTGCTGCCGCTTTGGCTTTTGGGCGTAGAGTTAACTGGAGGGACAGTTATCTCGGCCATTGCATTCCAGGTGTTTATCCTGTTAATGGGTTGCTGGATAGGCTTCTTACTGAACAGATTGTGGGGGTGGCCTCAGGACGAGCCGAGTTCGGCCCCCGCGCACTGGGAAACCGTAGCCTCCTGGCAGACCCTAGAGGCAGCGAGATCAAGGAGAAAGTAAATGCAATCAAACGTCGACAACAGTTTAGGCCATTTGCCCCGGTCATATTGGCTGAGGTGGCTGATGACTATTTTGATATGCCAGCCGGTTGGCATCATAGCCCTTATATGCAGTCAGTCGCTCGCTGCCGCCAGCCTAGTCTTACTCCTGCTGTATGTCATGTTGATGGCACCAGCCGAGTACAGACTGTGGCGCGGGATGGATCAGGCATAAGAGAATTACTAGAGAAATGGTATGTGTTAACAGGATGTCCTATGCTGTTAAACACCAGTCTAAACATACGTGGAGAACCCATGGTGAATGATCGTGCAGACGCCGATCGCTTTGAACAGTTATATAGCGTAAAGGTATGTTCATGACAGCAATAAAACAAGCAAAAACAAGATACAGTGATGCATTTTACTTCTATGCCAACGATGAAATAATTGGTCAAAGTATTGATGTATATGGAGAATACAGTCAGTTTGAAGTGGATTTTTTATTAAGTTTTTTAGGAAAAGACACTGTGGTATACGACATAGGTGCCAACATAGGATATCATACTCATGCGTTTGCCAGTCGTGCTGGACGAGTCATCAGTTTTGAACCACATCCACGAACATTTCAAATGCTAACAAAAAACACCGAACATTTACCAAATGTCACAAGGTTCAATCTGGCTGTGAGTAACTTTACTGGCCGGTCAAAATGTTTAGATTACAACATTGATGTTGGTGGCAATTATGGTGCAGTATCAGTGGACAGTGAGAACGGTGTGTTAGAAATTGAATGTGTGAGCCTGGAACAAGTGAATACATCTCTACCCGACTTGATCAAAATTGATGTTGAAGGCAGTGAATTTGCAGTGATACAGGGTTGTATGGAAATAATAAAAAAGAAACATCCAGTGGTGTATTATGAAGCACACGAAACTGTTCATCTTAAAGAAATTTACCAATTACTATCTCCGTTTCCCTATAAATTTTATTGGGTGCCTGTTAGAAATTTTAATCCAGACAATTTCAACAAACAAACACAAAATATATTTGGGGACAGCACATTACACAGCATTGTGGCCTGGCCTGATTATTTGCCTGAATTAGAACTATGGCCGGTGCAAGATGCGGATGATACTCTGGAAAAACTCTATACTCGACTAGGCAAAAATTATCACAGATAAGTTTCTAATCCACCACGTCGGCGAATGTCTTGGGTGCAACAACTAATACCGCCATCCCAGAAGTAACTGTGGCGCAGTTCACTTATGATGGGTTCAATACCATGCTTGCGGCAGTAGTCAAACACTTCCCGGTTGTGGGCACTAAAGATAACATGCGATTCGTCTAACACAAGACAGTTGACATCAAATACTGTTTCAGCAACAAAGCCAGTCCACTTGCTTAGATAAGTGTCAACAAATTGTGTGAACTCCGGTGTAGGTGTTTGTCCTTGTACATACCAAGCACCTGGTGACTGTTCGTATTTGAACTTGCCTACTTCCATTGCGGCCCAGATTGAACTATCCCATATCTTGCATACGTCCCAACCGGGAAAGTCTCGGGCCAAATTCAAGTTAACATCGTGTTTGCTACTCAGCAACACGCCGGGCTTGAGAATAGCAAATACTGCATCGCCATGCCCATCTGTGATGGCTTCGTGGACGCGATATTCAGGACCTAGTACATTATCCACAATCCAGCGTGTTTGATCTGGACGCAAAAAATCTGAGTTGTCAAAAAATACGTCACGACCCACACGCACAATACAACTGGCACTGGCACCATTCAAGATACAGTTCTCATCCCAACCCGTAGGACCATGCGGATTGATTACTGTGCCACCTGCTTGGGTGTACTCATCGCATAGTGAATCTAGTTCTTGCATGGCCAACACCCTCAACAACTTATCACCTAGGGTAATTTGCCAGTCTCTTGGAGTCAATGGTGGAAGAGGAGCACCACTACCGTGGATCTGTGATTGAATAAAGCGATCACGGTTGGGCAAGTCGGGACGACGTACTCGAGCACCAAACTTTTCTATTGTTCGTTGCAAGTTAGCAAGGTCTTCTTCAGTTTCAGAAAGGATTTGTTGTAACTGATTGCGCACTTGTGCGTTCTCGATGAAGTCAAAATAGTCTGGGCTGTACGCACGGCCGACAATGACTTCTTCAAGGGGTTGCCAACTTGTATAACTGTTAATAGGATTCATTTAGTTGCTCGAGTAAGATATTTAAGCGGTCTGTCTTGTGTTGTAAAAATAAACGTTGATTGTGTTCTATATCTGCCAGTGCCTGTTCGAATCGGTAGATCAAATCCGATTGTGCCTGTTGTATACTTTGGCACAACAAGCGCCAACGTTGTGTGTTGTCAACTTCAAGATCATAACTGTTGTTCAACACATGATCAAACACACGATATCCCATGTCACGCAGTTGTTGTAGACTTCCGGCAGCACCTGCTATAAAAAACATTTGTGCGTGTTTGATGGGCTTGAATGTTTTTTCAGTCAAGAACACACCGCCTGATTGATCAGCATCAAAGTGGGTCTCTAATACAATATGGCAGTAACTGTCGGTAAAGTACTTGGACACAAGGTTGGCATGATTGTTGCGCTCGTGTTGACTGACCTCGTCAGAAAAATATGGGGCCGCATTTAAAAATTGCTGTGTGGCTGTTCTTAAATGTCCAAACGAATCAATTTCAATGGGATTATCCTCGTCTACTAACTCACCAGTTTCACAATAACTCCAATAACTGTTGTCCAACACATGATGCTGTAACAAGTCGGCCATTGCTGTGGCTCGCCAACTTTTGTGTAATCTGTTTAGTGCAGTAAATTCACGTGAACGTGGATTATTATGTATGGACAATGCTCTGACAGAACTATTGCGATGCCAGTACCAGAGTTCAAAGTCTGCAAAGTACACAAAGTCTTCAACGTCACGTGCGGCTGTGTTGCCGCTGACAAATCTATAACAATGCTGGGGCAGTTGATGCTGTACTACCAATCCATCTAATCGTTGTTTAATTTTGCTGGGATTGTCACCTTCATGATAGTAAAACAATATGCGTATGTGTTTACGTGCAAGTTCAGCAAACACCCGCCGGGGTAACAGACCAAAGTAATCTATATCAAAATTAAAAAAACCCAAGCCAATTGGATAAAAAGCGTTTACGGGCCATACATCGTTGATGTCTGCGATGTTTAGTTTTACTTCGTGGTATTCGCAATATTCTTGTAGCCTTAGCGGCACAGTACCAGGCCAGTGGCATTCAAACTCTCGCCATGACTGTGTGTAAGGTTCTGCTTGGTGACAAGCCAATGCAGGATATATTTTACCCCTGATCAATCGATCCGTTATTAGTGTCAATGCCATTCAACATCTCCTGTAATTCTCGCCAGAGAATCTGTTCAAACCCACCCCCATAGAAATGATTCCAGTTGTGTTCTATCACTTCTTGAGCCTGGTCAAACAATTGTTGTTTGGCTCCAATAGGCAGTTCATCTAGACTGCGCAACAAACTGGCTATGCGTTCAATACGCACATCATCTGATTCAAGATCATAACTCTCATCCCAGATACCTTCAAATGTACGGAACCCGTAACTGCGCAAATATTCTAAACTGCCTCGAGTACCCACAATCACAAACGGCATGCCCAGAGCAATAGGCTTGAATATTTTCTCAGTCAGGTGATGTCTACGCCCGGTGTACACCGTCTCGGTCACTAGATACAACAAACACTCGGCTGACTCATCAAACAAACTCAACCAACATGAGTGCATGGGATGATCAGTTTCACCGGCAAATTGTAGCGGTAATTTCTGTTGCTGAAACACCTGCTGAGCATCTGGATAGCGAGACATCAATTGATCTATGGCTTCGTATATGTGGGTTCCTTCTGCAGGACACACTACTGGACATGAGATATGATTGTTGATCATGTTGTTCTTAAATATATGATATAGCATTTCCAATCTGTGCTGTCGTTCGCCTGCAAAAATTCGATTGGGTGCAATGAATGTTTTTGTTATTATGCGCTGATCCCAGGGCTGGATTAAAAACGTTCGGTTATATCCACGATACCAATCAAGTGCGGCCCAACCATGAAAGAAGTAGTATAGAGATTTCCATTTATACTTCTTGCAAATGATTTCGACGTTCTCACTATTGCACTCACTGGTCACAATATACCCAGGCGTCCAGTGCCCAAACGGGTGGTTTATTCTTTTAATTGGTTTGCCTGTAGTTCGATCCATGTGCCATCCGCCATGGATATCTGTATTTAATTTAACAATTTGATCAAATGTAGGCATGTGTATGCTCAAATGAATTGGCTCTTGGTCAAAAAAGAATATATAATTGTGTTCGAGATAATCATCTCTGCCGTAGTTCATTACACTTTCTGGATCGCTACGTCCAAATGGTTCACAAAAAAATTCTCTAAATCTGGGACGGTGTTTTTTAAGCCAAGGCCAGAACGTATTGTTATAAATTTCATCTATTCTAATCATGTTTGACGTATTCTATTCAGGTATTAAACCCAACCAATTCCCCCACGAGCGTGAGGCTGATAGTATTGAGCATGCACAGAAATTATGCCGTACAAGATATTTTTGGTGGATAAATTACTTATCGGACTATTCGGGGTTTGATTTTCTTTGGGAGCCAGTGCCCTGGCAAAGGCACCAACGCCATGCCTGGCCTAGTCAATGGCAAAAAGATGCAGGTGTGTATCTTGTGCCCCAAGCAGGATACACTGATACTAATTATCACTCAACACCAGTTGTGAATCGTGTACTCAAGGAATTGGACAAATGGCAAGCACCCAATGGTATAGACACAAGTAGTTTTGACTGGACCTGGCATCCAGATCCCACAGACCCACCTTACATATACCAATTTGGTACGCAACATCAACGCACCGGCGGACCGCAGTATTGTGTCAAGGATGCAACTGACATCAAGTTCGTGGATCAAATTCGAATCAAAACCAATCGAGTAGCAACTGCCATTTACGAAATAGATCACATGGACGGCAATGCTGGAAAAATACCTAATACTACTCAACGTGTGCGCTATTTTGACAACTACCGAGACACCTTGACTCGCCTGGCCAAAAATGTACCTGCCGAGCATGAGTTCATTTGGGTATGTTCCAGTGTGTGCGACTATACCAATTTTGATTTCTCGTGGCATCCTGAACAATGGCAAGCCACAATGCTACATGTGTTTCCCAGCAACGAACAAAAGTTTGGAGACACATTTTTTATGCATGTTCCTAGTTTTCTTGACAAGATCAAATATGCAAAATTGCTAGAATGGTTTGATACTTTGCATTTTATCAGTGGCATCAGCGTTACTAGATACCAACTGCCTAAGATACAATATCACAGTGATACCTTGGTAGATGTCATAAAGAATCACGAATTTCAACAGCCGGTAGTGCAGTTTTATAGGCACACACCCTGTGATGTTGTGCCCACAATAAATCTCTGGCGCACTGTTACCAAAACAACAATTCCAATGGCAGCAGACAATTCCACAATAATTGCACCAAGAGAAATCAAAGATCATATACAACAACAAGTCTACGATTATCCCCACATTGACAAAACACACAGGTCATTGATTCGACCCCAGTTACAAGACATTGTGTTTATCAGTTATGATGAACCCGACGCTGAAAAGAACTGGCAGACATTGATCAGTTCTTTTCCTAGAGCACAACGAGTGCATGGTGTCAAAGGAATGGAAACAGCACTAGAGGCTGCCGCAAACTTGGCGCAGACGCCTTGGTACTTTGCTGTTTTTGCCAAGACTCGATTATATGAACAATTTGATTTTGCATTTGTTCCAGATTATATGCAACAGCCCAAGCACTATATTTTTAATGCTCGCAATACTGTGAATGGTCTTGAATATGGGCACATGGGTATTATCATGTACAACAGTGCAGGTATTAGAAAGATCAATCAGATCAATGACTTTGGTGTAGACTATACATTGAGTTTCCCACATGAGTCGGTTCCCTTGTTGAGTTGCTATGGAGAATTTGATCAAACACCATACCATACCTGGCGTACTGCATTTAGAGAGGCCAGCAAGTTGGCATACTTTGAACACAACCAAGCCACCGTTGATGGTGCATATAGGCTCAAAACTTGGCAAACTCAAGCACAAGGGCCTTATGCTGAATGGTGTTTGCGCGGCGCAAATGATGGTGTTGAATTCTTCAACAACAGTGATCGTGAGTTAGTCACTGTCAAGCAGGCTTTTAGATGGGAATGGTTGCGTGAATATTTTGCCGCACGATACGGCGAACTAGAGTAATTGTTTGACCTGATCAATTACCTGAGCCACTTGCTTGGCTGATTCTAGTCCGGTACTGGGTTTCTGTTTGGTAGCCACACAATCGACCCAGTGTTTTAATTCTGCTTCCAGTGGACTGAGATTGTGAGTATACACAATAGTCACAGGGTCAGAATCCATCACTGCTCGACGGTCTTGTATGGTATTTTTTGCGACTGTGATTGTGTTGGCATCTTGATCCCAAACAATTTGTCCTTGACTGCCCATGATAATGGTTTGTCTAGTACGCACAGGCCAATGCCAACTGACATCAATATCGAAAGTAACATTGTTGGCTATGCCTGAGAACCACACACGGTCTGGTTGTATATTATTGCTATAGTTCCAGGCCTGTGCTTGAATAGCAACAGGTGTACCATTTGCTATTTCTGCAACAATACTGATATCATGTGTGCCCAAACTAAGCAAGGGATCTGTTCGGGTTTGATATATGCCCCAGTTGAGTCTACGACTGGACACATGTACTAGATCACCAATGTCACCACGAGCAATAATATCTTTGATTTCTTGCATCTGCGGATGATGTACAAAGATATGTCCCACCATCAATACTTGTCCAGACCCAAGTGATTTTTCAATATCCAACACCTGTTCCAGTGTTTCGGCCATGGGCTTTTCTACATATAGATCATGACCACGTTGGAGCAATTGGCATGTTTGCTCATGATGTTGCCACAGTGGTGTAGCCAACATCACAGGATCCAAGGTATCAATGTCGTTGATGGTTTGGCCATTACGTATGTCTATTACCGTGGCCGCCACATCAAACTTTTTTAAACTGGTCAGTAGTTTGCTACCCCAGTATCCGGCACCAACCAACCACATGTTCATTGAAAAAACCTCCGAACGGTATCACTAATATATTTGCACTCTTCTTCAGTTAAACTGTAGTAACACGGCAAACTCAAAATTTCATTTACAGTACGCTCTGCTACTGGACAAGGTGAATACCACTTGCGGTAAGCCGGTTGTAAGTGTGTGGTAGTGGCATAATGTATGTTGGTTTGTATTCCATGTTGTGCTAGATACTGCTTTAATTCATCACGACGAGGAGTTTGTATAACGTATACATAATGCCCTTGGCCTACATTGGGATCAAGTCGAACAGTTTTAACTATATCCTGAAGTTGTGCATTATAATAACTGCTAATTGCACGTTTACGATTGACCCAGTGTGCTAATTTAGGTAACTTGGCCAATACAATGTTGCTTTGCATGTTGTCAATCCTGGCATTGTATCCTAGTTCCACAATGTCGTAACGACCGGTACGTCCATGATCTCTATACATACGCACACGATCCATCATTTGTTGTGATCCGGTCACACAACCAGCATCGCCCATGGCACCCAAATTCTTTACAGGATTAAAACTAAAACAAGTTAAATCAGCGATGCTTCCTATTGGTTGTCCGCGCCATTGTGTGCCAAGACTGTGTGCGGCATCTTCAATCATGACAAGATTGTGCTGTGTACAAATTGCTCGCAGTCGATCCAGATCAGGACATTGTCCATAAATGTCCACAAACAGTACCGCACGACTACGCGAAGTAATTTTGGTTTCTAATATATCTAGATCAATAAGATGTGTATCAGGATCAATATCAACAAACACTGGATCTGCACCGGTCATGACAATGGCTTCAGTTGTGGCCACAAACGTATGCGGAGTAGTCAACACTTCATCACCGGCACCAATACCTGCGGCACGTAAACTGCATAACAATGCCATGGTTCCTGATCCAGTACTGGCGCAATCTTCTGCCCCCACATACTGTGCCAGGACTTTTTCAAAACGTGTCACATCAGGCCCAGTAATAAAACTAGAGGATTTTATAGTGCCAGCAATGGCAGAATCAATTTCTGCTTGACAGTCTAGATACTGTTGATATAATTTAGTAAAGGAAATATTCATTTTTGTATTCTGTTTTGCCAGTATGTGCTGTTAGAAAGCCACTCATAATATTTTTGAAATCCTTGTTCTACATCCACTTGGGGGTCAAATCCCAGTATCACTCGAGCACGATCAATGCACAACGCACCACGGCTGGGAAAGTCTGCATCTCGGTCTTGAGTTTCAATTGTGCCCCGGCCCACAATCTTAACAATCATTTCTGCGGCGTCTAACAAACTAACTGAGCGTGATCGAGTAATATTGAATGTTTTATTGGCACTCATGATACGTGTGGCGGCTGCAACAATACCATCTGCGGCATCATCTACATAGGTAAAGTCTAGCGTCTCCCCTGCCCCATTAACATGGAGAATGCCCCCTCGCATGGCACCAAGCATGAACTTTGCAACCACTCGGTCTTCGACGTCCAAGGGCCCATACACAGCACTGGGACGAACGATGCAATAATCAAAACAATTGCGACGATGATAATCTTTAACAAGATCTTCTCCTGCGAGTTTCATAATACCATACTGACCAATAGGTTTACAGTCATGATCTTCTAACACCTGATCCGCAAAGTCACCGTATACCATGCTACTAGATATGTACACCACACGCTCTACACCGTGCTTTTTGGCACTTTCGCAAACGTTTATCAAACCCTCTATCATGACTCTAGCACCCCAGGCAGGATTAGCATTTACAACTTTCTGTCGGGGAAAACTTGCCATGTGAATGATCACATCAGGCCGGTGTTCTTCTACCACACGATCAAATGCCCAGGCATCTGAGACGTCAGTACGATATACATCCTGTGTTGCAATCTTCTTGCGTCGCTCATCCAACAAGTATTCCAGTTCGTCTTGTGGTACGATGCCATAGTTGGTCATGATGTCCACAATCACAACTTCGTGTTCTTTTGCTTCTAATCGTTGCACTACATTGTGCCCGATCAAGCCCATGCCACCAGTTACTAAAAATTTCATATCAAATCCAGTGTTGTGCTAGTACCATTAAACTTAGCCACGCCCACATAGTGTTAAATCCTACCAGTGTTGGCAATGCTTTTTTACGGCTTGCCCAAATTAGTGTAACACTGGTCAATAGTGTTAGGTAGTATAATTCCCAGATCTGAATACCAAAGATCAATCCCGGAATAATAATAATTGCCTTGGCCAACCAACTCACAAACTCTACTGTGTTGTATCCTGTCCAGTATTCCTTTGTGAACCACATCATATAACAGTCACGCATGTTCCGCCAACCACTGTGGCTATAACTGATAACCATCAGTACTAACCATACACCTACTGCTAGTAAAATTTGTTCTGTTGTCATTTAATATCTCCCCATTTAAGTTTCCAAAAAGTTTCGTTTTGTTCACTGAGCCGAGCCACAATGCGATACAGGTGTCCATACGTGTGCGGATCCATTGTCCGAGTCCAGTAAGGTTTGTCCACAGCATGTTCCATTATAAACTTACCAGCATCTGATTCTTGCCACTTCCACATGGGTTCGGCCACAAACAAGTCTGGATCTTCAACATCACCCATACGTATTTCATGCACACATACGTCACGAAAACGTACTGCCTTATTGTTGATGATTTTGACTTGTTCAGGTTGCCAATGCTCTACTTGCTCATTGTGTGTTATTGCCATACACAAGTATAGCAGAGCAGTTAGTTTTTTGCAACCAAGTCGGTGGCCATTGGGAAGATTGCGGCAATGGCTCTAGCACACTCAACTGCCACTGCTTGATGTTCCAGTTGTGTTCCATTGCCTGAACGTAATTCAATAAAGTGTATCCATGAGCGCAAGGTACCGTTCATGTACAAGCGACTTTGAATTAGTCCTTCTGGTAGCACAGCACGAGCCTGTTCCTTGGCAATACCGTTAGCAATAGCCCATTCGTATTCGCGCCGGGCCGCATAGATAACTCGCTGTTGAGCACGATACCAATCGTTCTCCAACAAGGTGTCCGCATGCTCTATGCTGTTTTGTCGATTCTTTGGGTCTTGAAGTCTTCCACTGCGGGTAACAAATTCAAGATCTTTTGTCGGGTCAGCATATCGTTGACTGAATTCTTGGAAACTGAAACTTCGGTGTCTAAGGATTTGCCGTGCAATATCTCGTGTTGTCGTAATTTCCATGCAAGCACTGACCATTTCGAGTGGACTCCAGTGTTGGTGTCGGACAAGGTATCGGATGAGTTTTTCGCTTGTGTCATTGTTGAACTGGTTGGAGGGATTGGATACTCGTGCGCAGAAAGCGATAAGTTCTTGAGCATCGTCAATGCCCTGATTTCTGAAGTCTTCTGTTGGCTGTGAATAGGAGACAAGTTTAACATTCATAGATCTTTTAAGAGTTTATCGGTTTCAGGCTGAACCATTTTGGCAACTTCTGAGACATCAACCACAAAGTCAATGTCACGAACTGTGTCGCCAAGTTCAGTTAGTGTACGGGTCAAGATCGTTTCAACTTCTTCTAAATCAAGACCTTGTTTTCTTAATGCAGACAAATTGATCGTTTTTTGTTTACGATCACTTAATCTGATTACAACTTTTTTAATGCATTCAAGTGGGACTTCGGTTTTATTGACTTCTTCAATGATGTGTTCCCACTGTTGAATAAATTCATCACTGAACGGCATCGGCAGTCGCTACCTTGGATTTAGGAGGACGACCTTTTTTGGGTGCCGTTGGGGTAACTGTTGCTGTGGCGGTTGCAGAATATTCATTTGCGTTTACATTGGGATTTAAATTCTGTGCTTCTTTTTTCATTCTAGCGGCTTCGGCAATCATGCCCTTGGCCTCAGTCTCCATGCGCTTGGCTTGTGCCAACATGTTGGACGCAAGAGTCTTGTCATCCAGTGCACCATCTGCTGATTGCAGTGGTGGTACATAAGGTGTTCTTGTGTCTTGTGCTTTGCGTTCTTCTCTACGTTTGAACTCGGCTTCTGCTTTGCGCTTCTGTGAAGGATCAACTATGCCGGCGCTGGCATCAAGTTCTTGCAATCGCTTGAGTGCTTCTCCGCCTTGTTCCATTTCACGAATAATCTTGTTCATCTCATCCAACTTTACATTGCTTTGTGGTGTGGGAGTCACAATAACTTGATTGGTTGGAATCTTCTTGATCATGCCCTCGCGGTGCAATGACTCCAGTTGTGGTCTACCATCTGGCAGTAGATTGCGATGCAACACTTCTGACAGATTAGTTGCCGCTTGACCTGGGGCACTTTCTAATGTGGCCATAATTGAATTATGGATATGTGTGGGCATGGTTTCTGGATATACCACAAGGCACATGTGCTCCTCACCGGGTACTTCTCTAAAGAGAATAGCAACCTTGCGGTCACCGTGTCGTCCTATATGTTTAAGCATTTTGATCTCCTTGAGGTTGTGCTTGTTTTGCTTCTTGGGCTTTCTGTTGGGCTACAATAGAGTCCAGGAATGCGGAAAGTTTGTCGTAGACGTCGCCAACAGATTTCATCTCTGCGGCTCGGAATGCACCGCGAGTACATGCGGCATCGATAAGTTGTTTGAGGCTTGCCAAATCGGCAATGGTAAGTTGTGCGTTTTCCATATAGATATTTAATGTCTAAATACCTAGAGAAATAATTTTAGTCGGTATTTTGGAGAAATTCGTTCAGGCGATCTACTGCTTCGTCAAAGTCTATAGCCCAAACTCGTGCTTCTAGTATGTTACCTGTTATCTGCATATCAAAAGGTATAACACCACGAAATCCAAAATCATCAGGAAGTTCGGTAGTAACTGTAAATTCCTGTAAGTGCTTTGCTCTAAATATTAGATTGGTAGCCATGTCAACTGAGTTCATCGGTACTCCTTAATGTCCTTGTGTTTGACAACAACAACATTATATATCTGACCATCGAACCGGATGGGTAAATCTAGATGTACTGTGACTTCGGGACCATTGTGATTGATAACTCGGTCGTTACCAACCGAGCCCACGAATGGAATTTTATTCCAGTGTCCAAACACACGATCACCTATGTTGTAAGTGCTCATATAGGGATCACGCATGAACCAATCAGTTAGGTTGCCCATGCTGTCCAATTTTTTTGCCCGACAGCAACAAGTTTGCCACCGAAACAAACAGGCTCAAACAACCATACGTCATGTCTCCTCGGGCAAAATAATCTGCGGCACTCATCAAAGCAATACCTGACACAAAGCCAGAAATAACGTCTTGGTGTTTTACAAACCATGCATAAAATTTCATACTAAATCCTTAAACATTTGTTTACGTCCGACTTCACCAAGGTGATAGTCGAACAATTCCCTTGTGCGTTGCAACATAGCACAAGCCATCATCAATTGATCTTCACGATCGTCACACATCATAATCTGTTGCTCAACGGGTGCCATGAGTTCTCTCATGCGTTGTTCTACCTCGCTCACATTTTTCTTTCGTGAATCATAGATTCAAATGTGTTCCACAAACGATCAAACTTGCGCTCGTAGTATTGTGCTAGAGCCGCAAACTCTTCAGATGTGGCACTCTCAGCAACATAGTGTTTGATGTCGTCAGTGATGTTCCAGCATTGCAAAATCTCTTGCTCAAGATCAAATCGATCTTTTGTTTTCTCAATCATTTCGATTTCCATTTGGGTTCCTCCATTGGTGTTTGGCCAGTTTCGCTTCTTCATAAATCCTCTTACATATAATCCATATTGGATGCCAAAAGTATCCTAGTACAAAGCCCCAGACAAAAGGCGCTAGTGCTTGCAAAAAATCATTCACGATGCAACTCCAAAATGTTCTTTAATTCTCATACCGTTTGTTTTGGTAATATATCCGCAACCAACTGAATTGGATCTCTCGGTATCGGCAATTAGCGCACATTCTCTCACAATTAACCGGGCAAACTTTTCAATATCAAAGTGCTCGTCAATCATGAACGTTTGGTTGCCATACACTTGATTCCAAGCACCGCACTCACGTGCAAATTTTTCTACAAGTTCAATCATTACTCGGCCTCGTCGTAGTAGGCATATTGCCCCCAAGGTGGCTCAATAGTTGTGGTACCATGCAAGATCCAAACAGTATCTGCATAGTTCTCATCACCCCACGAACCAAACGGGTAGCCGTCTGTAAACACAACCAGTCGCTTGGGCTCGATTTCATTGTCTTTCAAGTACTTGAAGATACAATCAAAGTCAGTACCACCACCACCTGTTACTTCGTAGTCACAGATGTCTTCCAAGTTGTCTGAGTCATATTGTGCAGGGTTGTATGCATCAGTATCAAACGTAATAACGTGAATACGATATGCAGGGAACGAATCCATAATGCCTTGGATCTCGCCCAAGAAGTCTTTCAACATCTTTTCGCTAATACTGCCCGAAGCATCCAGCGCAACAGCAATATCAATCATGGGATCCAGTTTCATTCCCGGCATCACAGCATCCATGTGCCAACCTTTACGGCTGGCCCGCATCCAAGTGTAATCTGATTTGATAGTGCTTTCTAATTGCATACGCAACAATTCGCGCCAGTTCATCTTGGGTTCGGTCATGTCTTGTATAAGACGCTTGACACCCGCTGGGATATTGCCTGCACCGTCCACTGTAGCGGCCGCCGCCAACATGGCCTCTTTGATCTCGTCTTTGATGGCTTGTCGTTCTTCGGGTGTTAGTTTGGGACGACCTTTGCCTTCTTTCTCGTCCCCGTTACCATCATTGTCACCCTCACCATCCATGTGCTCGTCAATCATTTTGTCTAGCAAATCTGACAAATTAATTTTATCTGCTTTTTCGTACAACTGGTCATAGATCTCTTCTGAACTAAGGCCGTCATACTTGCGATCAAACAAACAAGGCACTGACGTAATCATGTCACCTACCTTGTGTTTTACCAAGTCGCCGTTCACAGCAAAGTCGTTAGCAATGTTCCACAACTGTGGATCACGATCGCCTCTACGTCCAAAGTGATCATAAACACAATGCAGGACCTCGTGTCCAAACAAGAACTCAATCTCTTTGGGCTTGAGCATTTTGATAAAGCGAGTGTTGTAATAGAAGTTTCTGCCGTCTGTTGCGGCAGTGGCACACCACTCGTCAGCATTGACCAATTTCAAACGAGTAGCAAGGTTGCCAAAGAAACTGGCCTTTAACAACAGGCCCACACGAGCAGTTATTAATTGTTCACGCACAATTTTGTCAAGTTTGGTGTCCATGGGTCCAATAAGATCTTTGAACTTATCAGACTCTTTTTTGTTTACTGTACTGGTAGTCATGTGTGTCCTTTGTTGCTTATGTGTATATTATAGCAGATCATGAATTATTCGTCAAGTAGTACTCAAGTACTACCGATTCAAGTACTTGAGTTGAAACCATGATTGTGCTGATTCCGAGAAGAAATCCAAGTGTATCTGTTCCTCAGGGTATTTAAGTTGATACTCGCCTTCCGTCTTGCCACTTGAGATCCAGGTGGTATGGGATCTCCAACTGAAACCCAGTCTTTCACGCCTGGCATAACTGATGTTGATACTTTGCCCATATTCCTCTATTAGTCGTTTGCGAATAGGCATCCAATCCACAGGACTGTGAAAGATGATGAGATTCTTTTTTATGGTGATACGGGATGACATAGCAAAAACCAACTGAGTGTTTTGTCGTTGTCAACATAGATTCGATAGTCGCCGTATTTGACAGCATAGGCCCACACAAGATTGATATCATCAGGCTGAATTGCATCCGGATTGTGACGTGCATTGTGCAACATCCGGGCTCGGGTCTCAACGTCCTGGCTCCAGCCAAAGTTCTGATTGAACCAACGTCGGCAACGATCAAAGTCCAACACGCCAGTGCCTACGTTTATGCGACTAGAGAATTCTATCAAATAGTCATAACCATGTCGGCTATACCTATTGTCCATTTTGGTGACTTTGTATTTCATATAGAAAGGAGGGCAGTGCGACACAGCCCTGTGTATTTAACCACCACCCTCCTAAAACTTAGGCGCTTGCCTGCAAGATGTACTTGCCGTAACGCTGGTGGAACTCGTCAAAGTTCTTCAACTTGGTTGGGAGGAAGGGCAAGTCGTATGTGGTCAACGCAATTCTAGCACCCATCACAGTCAACTCAGTCTCAAAGTTCTTCATCATGTAACCCAGGAAGTTATCAGCCATCTCATGGAACTTCTTGTCTTCTACCTTGTTCTCAATAGCACCCTTGAGTTCATAACACATGGAGATCACCAAACTGTACATGGCACTCACCTCTTTGACTTCCAGTGTCTTGACCTTGCCCGATAAGATGTCTGCTGGGTTAGGCATGCGGCCTGCAACCTTTTTATGCGCCATGAACTTCACAGCAAGACCTTCGCCTACAGTACCTGCAATCAGGTTCATTGTGGTGTCGTCGTCATCGTTTTCGTCCAACAACTGGCTCACAAAGGTCCAAGAGCGTGGTGTAGCAAATGCACGGCTGGCACTCTTGGCGTCAAAGTCGTACAGGTCCTGCTTGGCAAAACTCAAGTAACCCACCACGTCTTTGTGAACGCGATTGTTAACTGCCCACTCTTGCCAAGATGCAAAGTCCACCTTCATTTCTTGGTGAATAAAGCGATTTGCCAAGGGAGTTGGCATGCGATATGTAACGCCTTTGTCGCTCTCACGGTTGCCAGCGGCCACCATCACAACATTGTCGGGTAACCGATACTTGCCAATACGTCGATTCAAAATCAACTGATATGCGGCACTCTGAACAGACGGTGCGGCACTGTTAAGTTCGTCCAAGAACAACACCACAATAGGGAACTGACTGGCAGTTTCTTCATCGGGCAGTTCCACTGGGGGAGCCCAATCCATCTTGCCAATGTCCTTGTTGTAAAACGGAATACCACGAATGTCTGTGGGCTCCATTTGGCCTAGTCGCAAGTCAATCATCAAGCCGCCAAGTTCGTTGGCAATGCCTTCCACAAGTTCGGATTTACCGATACCTGGAGGACCCCACAAGAACAAGGGACGTTTGACTCGGAATGCTTTGAGCAAAGATTTTTTTGCTTGAAGCGCGGTGACTGTACGGGATTCTGACATGGGCTGTGCCTTTCAAGTTAATAAGTCTATATTGTAGCAGAAGTTGATTTTGTGGTCAACTGTTTATTGTAGCAAAAGGGCTGAGAACTTCTTCAGGTTCTTCAACTGCCTTGGGCTTTTCGTAAACCCAACTAACTGGAATCTCCAGTTCTCGGGCAATCTCCATTGCAGTCCGGCCTTTCTCCAGCAGGTACCGAATGTCCAAATCAAGTTCGCTCATTCTACTCATCGGGTTCTCCTTAAATTACGCTGGTACTCGAGCATCCATCATTTCTGACAGGATGAATTTGGCAATGTTCATGTGCTTGCGAACATACTCAACTGAACTGGGGCCAGTGCCCATGGACATCATTTCTTGGCAGTCGCTCATGATGCCCATCACAACCATTTCAAGACCTGAACACTGGGCTGTAATACTTTGCATATACTGTTCACGGATCTCTTGTTCTGTGATACCGTAGCACTTGTTTTCAAATTCTGTCATTTGGGGCTCCTTTTGTGTTTGTATGTGTATATTATAGCAAATTGGGATTTATTGGTCAACCAAATGCTTTGGCTAGTCCAGATGCCCCAATGCACAAGGCCACAATGTTCACCATCAACTGTGGCCGATTTGCAACACGTATGGTCCAGGCCATAAACAAAATTGTGCCTATAAAAAAGGCAAGAATATTGTAAGGATAAGCCTCAGGGCCCACGGCGTTGAGACTGTGGCCTGCAATGATAAACACTGCTCCGGTCCACTGTAGTATTTCATTGATTTCTAATTTCATGTTATTATTATAACCGATCTTGAATATTTGGTCAAGTCAAAAAAAAGCCCTACATGTAGTAGGGCTTTGGTAGTACTCTAGTATTACTTTTTACATAGTGGGTCCGTTGCCACTTTTAAACCCCAACACACCACCTTCTGCTTCGATGCGTCGGTAAACGTCTTCCAACAAGATGGGTGCAAAGTCTGTTTGTTCCACACAAACGCAATGGTAGCGTGGATCGATTTCGGTTCCGTACAAGATTTCGCCAGTACGGGCATCTACACCACGTGCCTTCTTCACACGACTAGCGTGTAAGTGTCCGTGAATATTACACCCAAATCTACCAAGACTTGCTTCGTGTATAGGAATGTGACTCAAAATAAGTCCGTTCATCACATGGTATGCACGTAACTCACGAAAGTATTCGCGGTATTCGTCATCACGGAAGATGTCATGGTTGCCACGGATCAACACCTTGTCGCCGTTCAAGCGAGCCAATGTAGGCAATGCCTTACGATTGATCACAACGTCACCCAGGTGATACACCTTGTCGTTAGGACGCACACGGTCGTTCCAGCGCCGGATCATTTCTTCATCCATCTCGTCAGGATCCGTCCAGGGACGCAATTTCACTTCGGGATCGTCTGGGTGGGTGAAGCGACAGACACCGGCATGACCAAAGTGTGTGTCACTGACTAAAAATACTGCTGGCATCTTGTGCTCCTTTCTCTATTTTGTAATTATAACATTTTGCTGATATTTGGTCAATCAGTAGAAAGTACTACTTCTTGCCAGGTGTGATCTCCCATGTACTTGACTTGCATTATGTACTGGTAGTCCTCTGGCACTCCGGTGTTCCAGTCATCGGGCCCGGTCACAACCAATAGATTTTTCTCATGACGTTTGTGCCATACCAACCAATAGCAGTTGCCCATGACAATTTGAAAATTGTATTCGGCAGCATACACAGCATCAGTCACTTCCAGTCTGCGCCGGATGTCATCTGCTTGTTTTTGTAGTACGGTGACCAGTTCAACTATGCGATCATATTCTTGCTGGGCATACATCCTGGCATGATTGATCATGAGATCTTTTTGTTTTTCTACAGGTACTAGATCAAACTTGGGACCTAGTGTACTGGTGGCGTAAGGTGTTACATTTCTGTTGAAAAAATGTACCAAGGTGTTGCCAGTCGCAACATCAAAACTTTCACGACCCTTGGCTGAGTTTGGCTGATCAGAATCCGCCATGTTCCCGGTAGCGACGACGTGGTTCAATGTCCAACTGCTTGTACAGATACTCACGACCAATTAGTCGGTGTTCGATCTCTTTGAGAGCAGTTACTACTGCACTGTGTTTAGGACCATCAATCTTTGGTCGGTCGCCACGACCTAGTTCTCTGGCACGACGAGCACCGATCAGCACTAGGTCGTAACGATTCTCTACAGCCTCAACTGCGGCCTCATTGCTGAGTCCTAGTGTTGATTCATATGCAAGTGCGTCTTGGATGTCTTGGACTTTATTCATCATCTTCCTTTGTTGTTAAACCATTTGAATGTGTATCGCGAATCACTTCCATGTTTTGGAACAGTCGCTTTTCTTGTTGTGTTAATCTATCTTTGTGTGTCTTGCGTGGATTTCCACAGAGATAACATTGGGGGTTACCACAGTCCATGGCATGATGCTTGGCCAATCTATGGGTTTGTTTGATGTTACGCTGGTTGTATGTTGCATGGCTTTTGGCAATTTTTACTTGCCTTGAAATTGCCACATCTGTTTTGTGACGACGTTTGGAGTTTAGGTATCGGGCTAGATCGTTGCTCATACAGTTATTTAATAATGTAGGACTAGTATAACATAATCCTACATCATTGTCAACTGTTTAGAACTTTTGCAACCGAATTCATTACTGCCGCGATTCTGCCAATATCTCTTAACTGCTCGACAATATAACCCATAGTCTTCAAGCCATCGTAATGGGCTTTCACGCAGAACTCGCATTTGCCCACAATGCTTGCAGCCAAACTGAATGCTTCAAAGTTAGACTTTGTAGTTCCACCATGGCTAGCAATCGCGTTCATGCGTAACTGTGCAGGTAAACCTTTTAGAGCCGGGTCGTCGGCCATTTCAACGTAGGGGTACCAGACGTTGTTTTGGGCCATGATGCTGGCTGCTGTCATTGCTGACTCTGCGTGTACTGGAGCATCTGCCAAAATTACTGATAGTATTTTACCGTTGCCAGTCGCGGCCAGTGCGGCCACAGCACAACCCATGGCCACATCAGGATCCAATGTGCTACGCAAAAGTACAGCATCAAGATTTAACTTGGTGTCTTTTGCGTAGTCTGGCAACGCGCCTTTTACTGATTCAATAAAACTCATTTTAATATCTCCCTGATGCTAATACGATTTGACAAATATGTTCCAATCGCTCAATATGTTCAAAGGCTCGCCATGGACTTGTATCAACTGAAACAATACCATGCCCTTTAATACCTACAATATCATAGGCAATGTTACCATCAAAATCAAGTTCTAATTTGCGATGGCACTCATCTGCCAATTCTTGACTGATTGGAGGAACATCACCTACGTTAAATGCTACCTTTGTATATCTGCTGAGTTCCGGAAACTCTTTAGCAATTTCACCTAACTCAATGCCAGCATGCATTGCGGCAACACAATAGGTGGGATGGAAGTGCATTACCACACGAACATCTGTACTATGTTGACCCATCTTCTTTTGTAAACCAAAATGAAGTGGAAGTTCACCACTGGGTTTTAAATTGGCACTGATATCACTATATGGAAGTTCTATAGCATTCCAACGCTCAATGGGTTGATACATAATACCAATTTTCTTAAACTGGTCAGGTTGCATAGTCTGCTTACGAACGCCACTGGGTGTGATATAAAAGTGATCACGATCGTGATGACGAATACTTACATTGCCATCACGACTGGTAATCCAGTTGCGCCTATATGCTTCAACCATTGTGTCGCATATGGTTTCTAACATTACAAGGTCTCGCCGCCTACTGTACGGTTACATGCACACAATTCTCCAGTCTGCAATGCGTCTAATACACGCAATGTTTCTTCTGGGCTACGACCCACGTTCAAGTTGTTAACTGTGACGTGTTGGATTTCATTGTTGGGGTCAATGATGAATGTTGCACGTAGTGCGGCACCTGCTGGAGCATAGAACACACCCAGTTGTTCAATTAATGATAACTCACCACGCTGTGTGTCAGCAAACTGATGGTGGGTGATCTTCTTAAGATCTTCATGTGCTGTTTGCCATGCCACTTTGCAAAACTCATTGTCTGTTGAACCGGTTAACAAAATAGCATCACGGTCGGCAAAGTCCGTGGCCAACCGGTCATAGGCCACAATCTCAGTTGGGCACACAAATGTAAAATCTTTTGGATAGTACACAATCACTTTCCACTTGCCTTCGAATGATTCGTCAGTAATGGTATAAAATGCGTCTTGGGGTTGTCCAGGTTTCACGCCAGTGACAGCAAATGGTGTTAACTTATCGCCTACAGTTTTCATATTTTCTCCTTGATTAATGAAACTCAGTGTTTGTACTGAGTCATTATTATATAGCATAGGAGATGTCTAAGTCAAGGCATTTTGCCATTGATTTTTTCTATGTTGACAATTGATTTTGTAAATTATGTAGGATCAACTTGAGAACTGGTTATGTTACCAGGATAAGTTAAAGAGGTTGGCACGGTTTGCATTGTTTCAAGCCAGGCATTGGCAATTTCCAATGTGTCCCAGGAACGCACTACAGTTCTTGTACCAGTATCATAATCTATGGTTTCACTAACAAGATTGTCTGTATCTGTTGGTATTCCTTGCGATTGAAAAAATTCAAGTAATGGTGGTTTTGATTTCAATGTAAATTCTCTCACCGTTTCGGCCATGACTTCTTGAGAATCTTGATAGGTAAATCTAAAAACTACGGTAGTTGTTGGCATATTAGCCTCCTTAAGTTGATCATGTATTTATACTGGCCGGCCCTGAGGGACTCGAACCCCCAACCTCCAGTTTCGAAGACTGGCACTCTAATCCATTGAGTTAAGGACCGTTTTGTTGGTGCTCCTAACTGGTAACGATCCAGTGTTTCTACATTACCAATGCCGTGTAATGCTATTATACTATGAGAGCAATTGGAGCGGGATAGGAGAATCGAACTCCTACGATAACCTTGGCAAGGTCACAGGCAACCATTACATCAATCCCGCCTAAACTTACGCTGCCAAACTCTTGAATCTATCTGCGGCGTAACTGGCTGCAAATGCTTGGGGTTTGACAAAAGGTATCACATTACATGTACCTTTGATGTATCCAATGGCTTGTGAAATTACACAACTTGATCCGTGCATTTCGTTGGGATTGATGTCCAGGTGAACCTCAACTTCTCGCCCTTCTAGTACCTCTGCCAGTTTAAGGTACAATTCGCTCACTTTGTATACTTCGGTCATCAAACGTAAACTAGGGCGACTGGCCTTCTGGTCCCAGTCGCGTTCACGTTGTACTTCGCCAAACAGTTTGCAACCGTTGTTGCCATTGATATGGACCACAATAGCCAGCACATAATCGGCATGCCAGGCACCTTCTACTTTGACACGTTCACTATCGCAACCAAGATAGATTTTTGTTTCAGGTGTTTGGGCCCGGATAAATTCTGCCACTTGGTCAATGTCTAGTTTTTTCATCATTTGCCTTTTATTTAACTCTATAAACATTACGGTTTTATTATGGTGCCCCAAGAGAGACTCGAACTCTCAAAATTTGGCTTTTAAGACCAACACGTATACCAATTCCGTCATCGGGGCAAAAATACTGGCACGGGAACTAGGGCTCGAACCTAGAATGACAGAGTCAAAGTCTGTAGTGTTACCATTACACCATTCCCGAACAAAAATCTTGGTGGATGAGAGTAGAGTCGAACTACCACCGGACTCCGTATGAAGGAGGGGCACTACCATTATGCTACTCATCCTTGGTACCCCTGCCCCGACTCGAACGGGGATATCATACTCCTCTGTTTGAGAGAGGCGACTTTACCAATTTGTCCACAGGGGCCGACTTGGGGTGCATGATGGGATTCGAACCCACGAGTATCGGAATCACAATCCGAGGTCTTGACCGCTTGACGACACGCACCATACAAAAACACACTGCCTCTCTTTATGGTCGGAGCCCATGGTAAAGACGTCGCTCCTCGGCAGTGTGTTTTTGTATGGTAGGGGCACAGAGAATCGAACTCTACTTCTCTAACAATCTTTTTGCTCTGGAATAGTTGTTACCCTTTGCCGCAATTCCTGCTTTGAGCAAACCTTGTCTTATACTACTGGTTTCTTTAAGACATTGTAGTAAAAATTCATCGGTTACTACATTTACGCCGTTTTTAGAAGGTTTGTTTCGTCCCCTCCATGTATCAGTGATACTATGGCAGTTTGGGCACAGTCCTTCTAAATTTTCTCTAGTATTGTTTTGATTGTTGCCATCTTTGTGCTCAAGTTCAAGTGGAATTTTGAACCCCTGCCACTCACTTACGCCACATTTATTACAGCAATGATTTTGTTCTTCAAATACTCTGCGTCGTCTGTTTTCCATACCTAATTCAGAAAATGGAGTAGCATTATATTTGTCTAGCCACGCCTGTTTGATATTTGCTCTCCATTGATCTACATCAGAGATAAGTCCACGTGTACTAGGCTTTCCCTTTAATGCAATACTTTTTTTACGTTTACTTTCATCGGAAAACTCCCGACTATTAGCACATGTTCTAGAACAAAATGTTCCAGATTTGCTATGTTCTGTTTTACACTTAGGACATTGTTTCATATCGAACCCTATTAAATTATAGAAGTATTTAGTAGAGTTCCATATAAAACAACTCATAAATGGTGAGACCGGAAGGTACTGCCCCTTCTTAGTCGGATTAAAAGTCCGATACTTTACTTTTAAGTTACGATCCCACTAATCTTATCACTCTTGTCACTAGTCATGACACTTCTCCTTAGAAAAAATTGGTGCCGCCGGGTGGGAACGATCCACCGACCCTTGCCTTATCAAGACAATGCTCTACCACTGAGCTACGGAGGCTATAAATATGCGTATGATTACCGCTGACAATGCCATGATATTCTTGTACCAGGCGGCACAAGGCACTTATCAACAACGATTTTATTCTACTACCACACGCAGGTTCACTCTTGATACCATGCTGATCAATCCACGGAAAGAGTTTAAAATTGATACTACGTTTGTGGTGCCTCCTCCAGGTTCCGACCCTGGTTCCCCGGATTTTCAGTCCGGTGCTATGACCACATCAGCTAAAGAGGCATAATTGGTACATCCTGACGGGCTCGAACCGCCGACAGCCTCGGTGTAAGCGAGGAACTCTACCAACTGAGTTAAGGATGCATGTTTGGCGGAAGACGGAGGAGTCGAACCCCATCCCATTTTGTGAGAACCTGGTTTTCAAGGCCAGTCGCGGCACCAACGCCACTGCATCATCTTCCTGAATTTGGAGCAACGGGCTGGATTCGAACCAGCGGCTTTTGGGATTTGCAATCCCATGCATTGGGCCACTCTGCCACCGTTGCATATTGGTCGGAATGGTGGGATTCGAACTCACGACCCTCTGCTCCCAAAGCAGATGCGCTAACCAGACTGCGCTACACTCCGAATTTTTTCTTGATCCACATACCAAACAGTGTGCCACAGTAGGCACCTGCTAGAGCAGGTATCAAGGCCCAATGGTCTTCTGTGTAGTTGATTACTGCTACACTGGCTGTGAAGGTCACTGCCATGCTCCACCACGCGGCCATTAAGGGACGATTGTCTTGAATTGATTTCACAAAGTAAACGTAAATCAAGTCAGTTGCAAATACTGCAAAAAAAGTTATGATATAAGCCCACATATTATTTCTTCTTGTCTAGTGTGGGTTCTTGCGGGTTGTCTAATTCATGCGGTTCAGCGAATCTTGCGTTGCCACCGATGCCTTTCCAACTGTCTTCTGTGAAGATTCTGATGGGTCGCCAGTATCGAGCAATGATATTGTTGATCACCACAAGTGCAATTACCACGGCTATAAAGCCCAGTGCTGTCAAAATGCTACCGGCTAAAAATACTGCCGCTTGATCCATGTCCATATGTTTTTCCTTTGAGTGGAGCGGGATAGCGGAATCGAACCGCTGACACTAACTTGGAAGGATAGGGTAATACCATTTTACGAATCCCGCTCTTATACATTACAATGTATGCTTGGTGCCCCCACCATGATTCGAACACGGCACCTACTGATTACAAATCAGTTGCTCTACCGAATGAGCTATAGGGGCAAATTTTGGCTCTCTAGCGTGGGCACGATCCACGGACCTAACGGTTAACAGCCGTTTGCTCTACCAACTGAGCTACTAGAGAATAATTTCAACTGACTTGGCGTCTTGATCACGTATGGCCCACTCAGTGCTACCCACACGTATGTGTAGACAACAGGCCCCGCGTCGTAACACAGTCACAGTTCGTGTGGCAACAATGCCCATTTGCTGTAGTCGTTCGTTAGTGACGCCGGCTATCACAGCCTGGTCATGCGTTTTTAAGTCGTTCAATGTCATATGCTTTGGCGGAGCGTTAGGGAGTCGAACCCTATCAACCACTTTCATGATTGTACGGATTAGCAATCCGCTGCCTTACCATCCGGCCCACGCTCCTCTATAGTATTATATAGTCAACGTGTGACCATGTCAACAACAATTTGGTGGAGATGACTTGAGTCGAACAAGTAGTGCCAGGGGCGGCTGATTTACAGTCAGCTGGGGTTACCAATTTTCCTACATCTCCAATTTGGTGGACCGTCCCGGGTTCGAACCGGGGACTGAGGCTTGCAAAGCCACTGTGTTCCCAACTATACCAACAGCCCAAATTTTTGGCGACCCCGAAAGGATTTGAACCTCTGACATTTGGTTTTGGAGACCAACGTTCTGCCGGACTGAACTACGGAGCCATAACGCACTCTTGCGAATGCGTGTATCGAAGCACACCAAGGTCACAAACCCCGACCGTTCATGGCCGCACGAACCTTTTCGGTACTGGTATGCTTCGATACACTCGGATTTTTTTATGTACAAGAACATAAGCCATCCCCGAGGCCGCCCATTTGCAGTTTTGAGTGTTGCAGGCTCGCGTTGCCTTGCACTAAATGAAAAACCCTGGAGTTTTAATTCCAGGGTCCTTGGTGTGAATACGGTTGTATACTATGTTAGGACCCTGTGTCTCCTGGAATGCTTGCTGTCAAGCGACCATAGACATGTGACCAGGCGGATGTCTGATTAAACATTGTCTTGGGTAGCGATAAACAGAGTTGCGTTTTCATAGTATCAATTATAGTTTATTTATCATCTCGTGTCAACCACGACATGCTCTTTCTGTGTTATTTATACAACACAGTTGAATTGGATGCGGGTGACAGATTCGAACTGCCGATGCACCTGGCTTATGAGACCGGTGTGGTGGCCACCCTACCCGCGATAATATTATTTATAAATTATAAAACAAATAAAATTATTTGTCAACCAGGATACAAATTTTCTTCACTGTCAAATTTGTAGTCGTCTGGCAATACCACCTTGGTTGAGTGGTCAATCAACTCGGCTAACTGGGCGGTGGGTACTCCGGTGACTCTAATTTGTCTTCTCCTAGAGGTGCAAATTGGAACACCATGCAAAAAATAATCACTATGCAAGTATACCGGATCGTTTGTGGTAAACACTTTTTTGTTGTCATCTCCATCCAGTGCCCACCATAGCGGAACACCGCCATCACTGATGTTTAATGCAACGATCACATGACCTTGCTGATATAATCCATTTTCGGCACCAGCATTTTTAGCGAAAGGCAAACCAGCATCAGCAGAATATCTTGCATCACGATGTATGTTACTGAAACTTCCTGGTGCCAAACTCACACAGTGTATGTTCACAATTCGTTTAAATGGCAATTGCTTCAAAATAAATTCTACAATTTTTAAATGTTTAAATTCGGGTTTTATTTTATAAAGTCTGTTCAAATGATGATTGCGCATGCAAGACCCACCTTCTCCAGCATTACGTTTTACAAAATCGCTATCTGATTCAATAGTGATAAGTTCTAGCAGTTGATTCATTTCAAAGCCAGAAATCCCACGAATTTCTTCAGTGTATTGTCCAGAATTACCAATTTCTATCGACACGTTCATTTTATCATACAAGATTGGATCTATCATTCCCCATGCCCGATTGAGATTACGAGTACCATCTAAAGTTTGCCGGCGTGTACATATAGAGTGCGAAGTTGGTAAAATATATTGGTCATACTCTTCGACAAAGAGTTTGTGGTCAAAGTCGAGATTGAGTTTTGCGTAAGCAAGATTTGCAAATTGGTGCATGTTTTTAGTAGTAGATATTTTGAAATCCAACAAGTGGAGTTTCTATTGAAAGTACTATATTTAGTTCAATTGATAATTCATTGATCATGTTTTTCTAATTCGGGCACAAAATCTTTAAGTTTTACTCCACGACTATTATCAAGTACACGATTAAATTCAAAAAATTTTTTTAAACTTTCAGTATCGGGTAGTGAATTTTTTACTTGAATTTCAATTCTATCAATTGTGGTTTTAAAATACTGATCTTGCTGATATCTCTTTAGTTGTTTGATCAACTGTAAATTGTCAAGAATTGTTTGTGGCTCGGGATGATTCCAAGGCGATTGATCAGGTTCTACGCCAGCAACAAGATTCATGGAACAATGAACTTTTAAATATTTGTCATCTAAGAAATTATAAAGATCAAACAGGTGTGCAATATTATAGATACTGATCACAGTATTGAAGTTTGCAACACGACCCATATCATAAAGTGTAGCAACATTGCGACACCAGTTGTCCCATTTGATAGGCCATCTAATGTAGCGATTTAATTGATCAAATCCGTCTACACTCACACTAAATTCTAGATTAGGAAATTTGTTACAGTAGTCTAACATCTGAGTTGATAAGACTGATGCATTGGTGCTGACTTCAAATGCAATATCATTGCGTTGCTTTTCAATGCATTGGTCAAGGAATTGAAAAAATTCCTTGTTTATAGTGGGCTCTCCTCCGGCTATTTGTAGACATCGCACATGGTCAATGTCAACGTGATCAAAAATACCTTGTTTTTTGTGATTAGTATAGTTTGATAGACCAATTGCTCTATATTCTCTAGCAATGAGATGCGAATTGCCAGGAACACACATTCGACACATTGCATTACAACGATTGTCTAATACCGCATATACATACAATGGTGAAGGTACAGTTGTTACATCTTGTTGCGTTTTAATATTAAACTTGCTACTCCAAGTTTGAGTAAAATTTTGTCTTTGACTGGTCATTCCTAGATCTTCTTTTTGCCAACAATGACTGCATTCATCAACACGTTTTCCCTGCAACATACTCTGTTTTACGGACTGGCTCCATGATGCATCAAATTTATCAGATGGTCTTGATTGCATGTGACAGCAATGACTTTTTTGCTTTTGTGTTTGGTATAGCCCAACGAATGGTACAATGCAAAAGGCTGGATTAGTATGTAATTCTTTTAGAATCCATGGTACCAAGTCGGGATTTTGATATTCCACTACAAAAGATTTTTGTAAGTCAAATATCATGCTGATTGTTATTGCAAAATCTTCAGCATTATTGTAAGATTCTTGATCTTGATCTAACAATATAATTTTGCATGATTTACCATACAACAGGGTCTGCAACTCAGCCGGTGTTATATCGTATATACTGGTATGATAGACACCAGAAGATAAGTTTGTATTTCGATCCAATACTAATTTATATTCAAGATCGTGTTGTTGTGCAATTTTTTGTGTAATTTTGTGTGCTATTTTATTGCCTGTGCCCACACATACAATTAGATTCATTATAAATTTTGCTCGGTTAAATGCTCTGACATCCCTCGGCGGTAATTATAGAGCATTGAGTGATAGTCTTTCCACTACACACCGCAACTTGTACTCCTTCCACCCGCTTCCCGACAGGGACCGTTCTCGTATTGCTAACGCCGGTTAGGTTAGACCGCATCTTTCGATGTGAGACTTATATTCCAAATCTCAGAACCACCCGTGCTTGTCACAGCACTTCTCATCGTCTGGGTCAGACTATCCAGTGACGCTGGAACGTTAGGGAAGGGCTGGCCCCATAACGGGATACCACTTAGCCTTACTTATCTGTCGCGTTGGAGTAAGGCACCCTAATTAGGAGAGAAGCCACGGTTGCAGGACCTAGTGCCTTTTGCAAGGGAAGTATCCAGGCGGTGTGGCTTCAAAAACTTGGCGGTCCGAACGGGAATCGAACCCGTCTCCTCGCAGTGACAGTGCGAAATACTAACCGATATACTATCGAACCAAATGTTATAGTCAAGCACCGAGAATGCCAATTTATGCGTCCTCCGCTAAGAGTGCAAAAGCCGAATGCAGTTATATTAGGATCAGTCGCCGGCCGCTGTGACCCGAATAGTGTTGGCGTCCCATACACGATACCTTATCGATGCTTGACTATAACATTTACCATATAGAAGCACTCTCGCCAGCAGGCCTAGGAGGGGACTTGCACCACTGAAACTTTCGCATCTGCAGATACTAGGCTTCTTCTCCTGCTTTGACTTATGCCAAGAATACTTCTATATGGTACTCCGTGGGGGAATCGAACCCCTCCTTACCCGCGTGAAAGGCGAGTGTCCTAACCGATAGACGAACGGAGCATGTAGTTTTACATTGAGGAATCATTGTGGATCTTGTTCTGCTTGGCTTGCGAGGCCAAGTCACCACGATCATTACATCCAGACGATCCGCCGCTTTTCCGGATCACTTCGCAAGGAAGGAGAGCCTATTTCATGACTGATAGCAGATGGGCACCCGCCGATGCCGGATTCATCTCTACCAATGCCACTAACGGGTCTGGTAACCTCTTTGTATATTTTAAAGATCTGTTGCAACCAGTATCGATCTACTTTGTTGCTTTGTTAAGTTCTATTGTAGCAGAGTTCCATTTATTGGTCTAGCACTAAATGAAAAACCCTCCAAATTGGAGGGCCTTTAGTGATGTAGTACAAAATACTTACATCCAAAGACCCTGCAGGCAATCGCGCTCGTGTTCTGAACGGAAAGTGTTAGCGATTGCGTTTATTGTCATCATAGTGTTATTGTATACGATTATTTATACTTTGTCAACGAAAATAATTTTGGATTTTGCCAGATCTGCTGATGTCGTTTGTGACACAATGAATGCCGCAATCCCAGAAATATTTGTGACGGAACGGCACCACATGCACTTCGATGCCATGTCGTGCGCAGGCCTTCTCTACCTGGTCGTTGTGTGTGCTGACCACAATGTTCTTGGGATCCACTATCAGGATGTTGACGTCGAACACAGTTTCACTAACCTGTCCCACCCACTCGTCAAAGTAGTGATCCACCATGTGAACCAAGTTGTTGTCCTGTTCAAACCCGGGCATGAACCAACGTCCCTTGTTGCGTTTCATGGAGTACTCAAACTCGCGCATGTGTGCGTAGTTGCTGGGTGGCAGGTACACCACTTCCCAGTCTGGGAAGGTGTCAGCATAGGTGGGAACATCATTGAGGCTGATGATCAGACCCGGCGTCACTGGGCAATACACCGCATCACCGTGCCCACCTGAATTGACCACTCTATTTTGAGTTGTAGGAAACAACTGATTCACTTGATCTAGTATGCCTTGTTTGTCATCATGATAGGTTTGTGTGGCAAAGTACAAGTCCTCACCTATGCGACTCACAAAACAGCCGTTGATGAAATCAAGATCAGTTGACACAATCTCATTGCCCTGCGCCTTGATGTCCGCAAACACATGAGAATAAAACCCCAACTTGGCGTCTAGATGCGCTTGATCAGTCTGATTGAATCTAGCAAACTTGGCCTGTACCTCTTCGGCAAACTCAGGATAGTCTGCATAAAAATCCGCAGGACGTATGTGGTCGTTCCACCAAGGCTGTTTGTTCTGTCGGTAAAACACTGACCATGCATGACTGGCATTGGGAATTCGGGGAACCCAAAATCTGTCCTGAATCATCAAAAAGTAATCTCTTGGTGCTGTGGGCGGTTGCACCCACTTGTTATCTATGTACAGTTGGGACAAGTCCGTGGGAAACTCCGGACGCATCACACGCACACCAAATCGATCTGTCAACAGTCGTATGAGTCGTTGATAGTCTTCTTCGGTCTCTTGTGCAAGAGTTTCAAAGCGTTCTCGGGTGGCAGAGTTCTTGATCCAACTGTAGAACTCTGGGGGATAAGTGCGACCCACTAATGAGACTTGTAGTGGATCCCAGTGTTGATATACTGAATACATAGATAGACTTTTTGATAGTCTACTATATATTGATATCGCTTTGGGTCAAGGCTTTTTGACTCGATTGCAAGCAGGATCTTTACAAGCAGTGATTCGTTTGCGATCACAGTCGGGGCAGTCTCGGATTCGGACCCAGTTGGCGGGCATGAATCTTATGACCTCATTTTTTCCGGGTTTGTCCTGACTGTCACATTTGGTAGCATGTATCATCAATGTCTCCTTGACATACATATACAACGTGTTAGCCCGCAAAAGGGTTGACAAGAGAAACCCGCCGAAGCGGGTTCTGGTGATTTCTGTTACGAGGTATTTCCTACCCTAGGCCGCTCACGCTGCCAAAGAATAAACGCTATCGTTTGCATTTACTAGTTTTGCTTGATTTACGGTCATCGCCTACCGAGCGCCATTACCCCTACTCTTTGCCCTGTCGAAACTATGCAGGCCCATCATAAAGAAACTTGTTTGAGGTATTGCTCACCTTCGCCAGTAACATACCAATACTCATTGTCATTGACAATGTATCCTAAATCTGCCAAACTATCCATAGCATTGTCAAAGGCTTGGGTGCGTGACTCATCTTCTACATAGTCTAATCCTGACATGATGGCAGTATAGATTCCTTTTAGTATTAGAATTTTACCTAATCCTTTGCTTTGAAAGGTTGGATCTAACTCTACTAAACTTCTTCCACTATCTGCATCGTATTGAAACGTTCCTGCATACTGCCCGTCAACATTCATTTCAACACCAATAGTATTACTACCTTTTGTTGTGTTAAAACTTAGTTTTGAACCGGCAATATCAGTAATACGCATCAAACTTCCTTATGGTGGACCTGGGGGGATTCGCACCCCCGTCCAGAACACTTTTCTTGATAACAGTTTACGCTGTTCAAGTATTTATTATACTATCAAATTGATTTGATGTCGACCTATTTGGTACTCTGATTGCACGTGGCCACAATCTGTTTGTTTTGGGCCCGGAACTCTTCACGTTTCTGAACTCGGGCCTGCTCGCATTCCGCTTGGGTTTTGAACTTGGCTTGTTCGCCATACTCAGGCACTGGTCCCAAGACACTAAAACTCAACACCCAGATCAGAGTCCGGCTCATAAACAATTCCCAAAACGGATTCAAGTCCGTGGGTAATATTTATTGATTTTTAGGTTTTGTGTTGGCTATGCGTTCAAAGATTCGGATTTCTCGGTTGGCATACTCAGCGGCTTTCTTTGGGCCATGATTCAGCACAGTAAGGCCTGGCAAATCTCGAAATTCAGAATTTACTGTGGCTTGTACCAAACGTGACATGGTCATCACAGCCTCTTGACCAGTATCTTGCCTGGCCCAAATAGCATACCAATTGTTGGTGTATGCGCCGGTGAATCCCAGTTCACCGGCAGTGGGCACAGCGGGCAATTGTGGCAGGCGTTGGTCTGCAAACACCAGCATCGGCCGAACTTGATTGTCTTTGACATATGGGGCAATGCCAGTGTGTGCCAAGACTCCGTATTCGGTATGTCCGGGTATGACATCATTCAGCATGGGTGCCAGGCCCTTGTACGGGATCAAGTTGAGCGGTGTAGGTGACTTTAGATCATTCAGCCAAACCTCACCTTGATTGGCAATGCCTACATTGATGGTGTCCCGGTTTCGAATCTGTTGTCGAATTCGATTATCTGTGCTGGCAGTGAACAAGATGTAAGGACTTTCGCCAATCACCATGGCCGGCAAAAACTTTTGATATGTCGCAGTTCCCAACATAGCCGGGCCCACAACAAATCCAGCGTCAGCAATGATAAATGTGTGATTGTCGTTGGCACGACCCAGTACATGTGTGGTGGCAACTGCAATGGCCGCACCCGGCATGTACTGAACCTCAACTGGAAACGACACCCGGTCTTGAAAGTCTTTTTGTATGGCTCTGGCAAACTTGTCAACCAAGCCACCTGGCGGATATGGCACAATAAGTGTGATGGGTCGTGTGGGCCATGCCCACACACTCAGTGACATTAACATAGCCACAATAAAAGTCAAAAGTTTTTTCATGTTTACATTCCTAGTATTTGTTTTGTTTCAGCAGGAGTTGCTAGTTCGCCGCCAAGATCGTCTATAAGCCTTGCCGCCTTTTGCACTAGTTGTGCATTGGTTTTTGCCAGTTCACCGTGACGAATATAAATGTTGTCTTCCAAGCCCACTCTTGCATGTCCGCCATTGAGATATGACAGCGCCACAAATGGCATCTGCATCTGGCCTATGCCAAAGGCTGACCATGTTGCGGGGTTGGGCATGATTTGTTTGGCGTACTCTAGAGTGGCTGTGGTTGAATCCCAGCCCCATCGAATACCTGTGGCCAATTGTATGAATGGTATGTTATTTATAGTACCATCTTCAATCAACATAGAAACAATGCGTAAATCACCACTGTCAAAACATTCCAACTCGGGCTTGACTCCGGCTGATTTCATTATGGCTGCCATCTCTCTTATGATCTTGATAGAATTTACAGTGATCTTTTTAGGGCCTCGGTTCATGGTGTTGAGATCAAGACTGCAAATTTCTGGCCGCAGTTCAACCACATGACGAGTGCGCTGTTCTGCTGTGCAGAAACCTGGGTCCAACTCTCCAAACACCACATCACTTGATCCACTGGCACCCGGTCCACAAGTCAAATTGATCAGCACACTATCATTCTGATCTCTGATGCGATCCACTACTTCTTTGTACAGTTCAAATCGCATGCTGGGTAATCCTTTTACAGGATCACGTACATGCAGATGCACTATAGCGGCACCTGCGTCTGCGGCCTCCAATGCACTCTGCGCGATTTGTTCAGGAGTGATGGGCAAGTATGGTGTTTGCTTGGGCAAAGTTCCACTGCCAGTAACAGCACAAGTCAATATAGTTTTCATAATATGCGACCCCCGTCCACTACAAAACAATCTCCTGTGGCATAACGCATGGTCAAGGCCACTGACTCTACTACTGCTGCCACATCCTCTGGAACAGCAATACGCTTTAGTGGAGTAGCCTCACTGGCTCGATCATAAAATTCTTGACCATGTGTTAAAAATCCTGTGTTGACAGAACTAGGGCAAATAGATACAACTCGAACAACAGGTGCCAACGCTAGTGCCAAGTTCTTGGTCATTGATTCTACACCTGCCTTGGCAGCCACATAGGCAATGTTACTACCATGCCCAGGTTTTAATGCAGAAGCAGAACTGATGTTGACAATCAAGGCATGTTTACTTTGGGTCAATAAAGATTCAAATACTCGCACTGTAGAAAATACTGCTCTGCAATTCATAATCAACATCTCATCAAAAAATTCATCACTCAACGTATCTAAATTTTTGTGTGGAATGGATTTGGAAAAGCCAGCTGAGTTGACCAATATATCGCAACGAGTCAAGTCACTGGCCAATGCTGTTAGTTCATCACTGTTTCTTACATCTGCTAACTTGACTTGATGTCCAGTTCCGGGCAGGGTGCTCATGAACTCAGCCAAGTCATCTAAATTGCGCCATGTAACTCCCACCACTTGAGCACCGCGTCGGGCAAGTGTGTGAGCAATGGCCCTACCGATGCCACCATTGGCTCCTGTTACCACAGCAAGTTGTCCATTTAAATTTTCTAAAGATTCAAAAGTCATGTTCACTCCAATTGATATGTATTGATACAACCCTTGATACCGCGGGTCAAGTCAGTTGTGCTGTTTACCCAGTAATCACCTACTCTTGACAGCAATTCTTTGACACCGCCTTGGGCGTTGCGCACCGCTTCGGATGTGGTTTGATTCCAGAACCAGTTGTCTCTTTCAGACAACAACAAATTTTGTGGCTTGGGTGCCACAATGGTCGTTGGATCCCATCCAGGATAAATCACAGTGTGATATATGTCATTACGTAGATATCGGCCACTAAGTCGATGTTGGGGCAAATGTGCTCCACTCACATCTGAAAACCAGGGACTGTCTGCAGATTCTTGATTTAGTATTTTCATCAATACATGACTTTGTTTGGCCACAATAGGTGCTGTGTCTGGAGCCCAGTAAAACCATTCGTCAAAGTAACCATTGTTGGCCATGGACTGTAAACGCAAGTTGGTTTCAGAGAACACATCAAGAAAACATGTATGCCATTTTCCGTCGAATACTTTTAGTCTGGGTTTTTCTGTGCCCCATAGGAAACACATCTTTTTGCCGCTGTCAATGATCTGTCGGTATTCATTCACATATTCTCTAATGTAAGACCGAGCCAAACTATTGGCAGACATAATGCCCTTGATGTTGTAGATGTAATCATACTTGACATCTGGCCGCAAATAAATGTCGCTGATAATTTCACTAATGTCTACCACACGATGTTCGATGCCCGGATGTTGTTCAAGTATCTGTTGTGTCTTTGGTATGGCAGTGTAGAACACTTCTTCATTGATCACACTGTGTCGGTCTTTGTCTGCATCGTAACTCACAAACTGTGCAATTTCATCCACCTTGATATTGTTCTTGAGAAACGCATTTAACATGCACCAGCCGTCAGGGCCACCACCGTACCATACTACAACATAGTCGTAGTTGTCTCGTATCTGTTGAGCCCGCTGTCGGTACAACTCGTCCAATGACTCTACAGGTTCTTTTGTCCAGTCAAACTTGCTGTAGGTTTCTTTATTGAAGTGCCAATCTAAGTGAACTCCTGTTCGCTTCATTTCTTCAATGGCCAGTAATTTACTGTAGGTTTTGAAGTTTTCTCCAACTGTATAATAACCAAATTGGTCACCAGAGTAAGTGTTAGTAAAAATGTTGACTCCTTAAAATTGAGTGCTCAAGTAACTTCTTGAAACTTTTCCCGAAGGTGCCAATGGAATAGAGTCAACTGCTTGCACAAATTTGGGTCGGCAATAATTTCCCAAACTATATAAGAAATCGTCAATAGCGGTTGAATCGCAAGTGCCAACATACAGGCAACGCACATCATGTTCACCAAAAATAACACACTCTGCCAAGCCCGACACATTTGCCAACAGTTGATTTTCTAAACTTACTGGATTGAGTTTAATTCCTCGCACGTTGATTTGATCTCGGCTTCGTCCTAGTATTCTATAGTACCCGGCGTCATCTTGATCAGCAAGGTCTCCAGTGTCGTACCATCCATCAGTTGAAACTGTGGCACCTTTGATCAGCAAGTGTCCTTGTTCTATCTTGGCGTCAATTCCATCAGGAAGGCCAACAGTGCCCACACGTTGTTCACCATGCAATGGATTGGTAAAACAATGACTCAAGGCCTCGGTCATACCAAATGCTTCTACCACAGGTACATTAAATTTTTCTACTAATGCACTATACAAAGCAGGAGACAACGGGGCACTGGCTGATCTTATGAATCTCAAATGATCAAAATCAAACTGTCCTGCAACCTTTAACACATCTGGAATAGCAGTGATAAACGTAGGATCAAACGCCGACATACTCTTGATATTTTTTATAGACAAGTAATTAGTTTCACACCGGGCTCGTTGTGCGGCCCAGTAAAACCCTTGTCCATGCGCATGCCATAATCCCATGATGCTAACATATCTATCATTGGCCGATAACTCATATGTATTACATATTTTTTCTGCCAACAAGTCTACTTGTGCCTGTGAAAAACTACAGAACTTGCTGTCGCCTGTGGTTCCGCTGGTATACCACAGCACTTTTTCATTGCTGTAAGACCCACCATCTCTCCAGTGTTCCCCTTGCTCATCAATCAACAAACTCCAGTCAGCACGATCCAACAAGTATTGTTTTCTTGCTGGTGTGCTGGCAGGGTTTATGATCATGATGCTGTAATCCGGCAACTGCGGAATCCACTGCTCAGGATTGCTGGTGCAGATTACCGCTCGCTTCATGCTGTTTGTAGTTCGGGATTGGTGATTTCTTTACCGGCGTCGATCCTGTTCCATGCACGTTCGTGAAAATAATACAGGACGCTGTTGACCACAAGAGCAAATGATACCACTCCCAGACCCACTTGCCACGAACCACTGGCCAACCAACCACCAACAAAGTTGGTGATGGTAACAAGAATTCGCCAGGTTACGACTTTACCAAGGCTGCGGACGGCCTTCTCTACAAATTTTGTTTGAAACATTTGGATTCCTCTTAAATTAAATTATAACTTAAAAGCTGGCAGATTGTCAAGCGATATCTGCTACGGTTGGCGTTCTGAGTGTAACACATCAGTAAAGGAGTTTCACTACTCCGGGCGTCAATTTTGGTCCGACGTCGGTCCTTACCGGCGTTGCAAAATTATTTATAAGAAAGCGGCCGAAGCCGCTTGTTTTTAGTGTCTAGTTTGTCTAATGCGTTTTATCAAATCAGGTGTGAAGAAATATTTAGTTTTAACATAAGTCATTTGAGATTTGTGTTTTAATGTTTGTGTGTCTTCTTCTGAGATGTCAGTAATCGTAACACCATTGGTTTTGGCATTTTGTTCAAACTGTTCGGCATCTTGAATGCTCCATTCACGCTCTTTACGTGATGCAACAAGTGCAGATTGCTGGAATGCTTTCTGTTGCTGTTCAGTTAACGAATCCCAAAACTTGTTGCTAACAACAATGGTTGTCATAAACATTGAATGATTAGTTTTCAGAACATGTTTACCGTTGAATCGTAGATATGTGGTTTCTACTGCATCGGCTTCGCCTTTGCCCAATAAATCATATTTGTTCCAAAGATTGGGAGGAACTGGAACTGCTGTCCCGCCCATGCTTTCAATCGTAGTACCCAGTGTGATTGGATTTTGAACAACGATGCGTTTATCTTTTAATTCATCCAAAGTTAAAATAGGTTCATCGCTGCCAATAACACGGTAACCACCGGAGTAGGTAAATGCCAAGCCAGTTACTCCTGACTTCTGTCCTAAGTTATAACATAATTCTTGTCCGATTGGTCCTTCCAACGTTTCACTCACATGATCATGATCGTCAAATATAAATGGCAAGTCAAGAGCATGGAAATCTGAATATAATTCTCCAACTTGACCCACTTGTATCTGGCTCATTTCTATTTCACTATCAAATAGTGCTTGCCAAAAACTTTTAATAGCATTATCAGTATCAACGTCTGCTTGATCTAACGTTTCCAAATTGGGAATTGCACGATATTTTTCTTTATATTCTGGATAAGTTAAAATTTCAACTTCTAGTTCACCAGCACAATGTTTGTTGAGTTCTTTGCTAAAGGCTCGAGCAGTACGCACAAATAACTCTTGCGGTTGATGTGCAATAAGCCATCTGATTTTACGGGGGTTTGACATGTGTATCTCCTGGGGGTTTGTATAATTATTTATCAATCATCGTTACATTCTTTTGGAATCCAGCCCAGTTTAAACAAATCCTCGCGTATTTGATCCGTTACTGTACCTTCTGGTACATGCCCTAGATCTACCCAGGCCTCATCAGGCTCGCCTTGTATGCCCGAACAGTACCAGTTGATGTAGTCACCCGATTCACACATGTCTGCTACAATACCTCCAGCATAGCGCCACGAACATGACCAAGTCTCACCTTTCAGCAAGGGCCAAACCGCATTGCGTTGCCAGTCTTGATTACACATGGCCGCATACAAGTTTTGAGCATAGGTTTTATTACTTTTGGCTCGGTCACAGATCCACTTGGTACTACGTAAGTCATACTCTAGATTGTCTTTTTGCCACTCAGGATCCTGCATCCGTTCTTGATCTTGTTGCCGCAGGGTTCGGAACAATTCCATGCGATCCTCGCTTGGCGCATGTCCTTCTATTTTGCACTGATCCAGGTAGTTATTTTCTATGAATTTGCCACGGTCAGGACTGGAATTTATTTTCGACAAGTTAGCCTCCTCGGCCAGTGACCTTTCGCATGGGTCGTCCAGCCGCGCTTGGAGTGCCTCGCTTGGCGGCCTTTTGTTGAGTTTTACTGAGTTTGGTGTCAGGGTGAGCAGTTTGTTGTTTTTTGGCCAGTGCCTCTTTCACAGCATCTGCAAGTTTTACGGGTTTAGTGGGTTCCATAGTTGCCTCCAAAAATATTTAGCGGCGTTGCATGTTCTGCCAAGTTAACCAGCCTTGGAATGCGTTATATACTGTTTCGGCTTCTTGGTCATCTATTGGAACCGGCTTGCCACGCACATAAAAGCCATCGGGGGATATTTTCAGTATTTCGTCGTTGCCTGCAATGTAAAAACTGATGGTGTTTTCTTTAGCAGGTGTATGGATTTGAAGTGCGTCATTAAGTTCGGTCATAGTATTCCTTTGGTCCGGCGTAGTGGAATCGAACCACTATTATCTCTTTAGAAGAAAGATGTCCTATCCGTTGAACGAACGCCAGTGAATGGTGCCTTGGGAGGGACTTGAACCCCCACTCGGTCGATTATGAGTCGACTGTTTCACCTTTAAACTACCAAGGCACACTGTACTATAACAGGAAACCTATTTAGTGTCAAGCCCGGTACCAAACAATGTCGTCTTTTAATCTAAGAGTTTCTGCACCGTCGTATTCGTTTATGATAAATTCGGTGCCCACAGGCAACCACTCGATTTCCAAGTCGCGCATGCCGCCAAGATAGATGTTGGGATATTTCAGTTTGACGTAGACTTCAAGTTCTTCCCATTTGTTGTGTTCTACAAATTCCACTATGGCAGGGTCAAACAAGATTTCTTCGTTTTCGGAATTCCAAGTTGACCAGCCAGCGCCATTCCCTGGTGATATCAGTACTGCCACCTGGCCATTGCGAATCAGTTTGTTCACTTCAAGTCGCCCCGGAGGGTGTGCCACACCACAGGATCGCATCCAAGATAGATGCGGTATTTCACATTGTTACGCCAACGAGTGAACTGATTGATTTGGCGCTCAACAAAATTAAACATACTATCACGAAACCAAAACGGATTCAGTATGGCCGCAATCATGGCAATGGCCAGGGGTGGCATGACAACTGCCACAGTGACCCAATGGAAACTCATGGCACGATAGAATCGGCCACCCTCGGGAGTGAGTGTAATCTCTTTGTTCATCGCTGTACCTTTCTGCATTCAAAAACGCCGGGAAACATCTTGTTCTCCCGCACTAACCGATCCATGTATACAATCATGGAGGTTCGGGTCTTTTCGCAGTCCTCTAGTTCTCTAAACTGACTCATGCGCTCTATGTGAAAACCCGGAATGCCGGCCTGCGTGGTAACCAAAAATGTAAATATTAATTCGTACATGGTTCATATCCTAAGTTTGTTGCATATTCTCGAATGGTAGGTGCCCCGTTCAACCCATCTTCATCAGTGAATACGGGTTTGCTGGCAATGGTATAACCATCGTAAAATGATATAGACCAAGCAGGTCGACCATAACTTTGACAAGGCCTGGCCTGCCCCACTCGCCGACCATTTACATAGGGTGGCCGATCAATGCTGACGAGATACTGACTGACTTGATTCATAGTACACTTAGTCCATCAAACTGTAAAGTTTTTCTTCCCAGTAAAATTCATAACTTTGGCACTGTTCAGCAACCTTGCCCACAAGGCTTGCACGTTGTAGATATGTACGACTGGTCTTTGCCGCCTCCAGTTTGGCAATCAGCGCATCGATGTCTGCATTCATACGCTCGTCAAGTGGTGATAGTCTCATACAATTTCCTTAGTCTAAACGGCTACCAGCGTAGGCAGTAAAGCCGTATTGCTTGAAAACATCAGCCGCCGCTTGGGCACCTGCCTCTAGTGTGTCTACGTTCTGTACATACATGTCTGCTGGATTCCAAATTTGGAAAGCACCTGTGTGACTTTTCTTGACGCCGGCTTCTTTGAGGGCCCGGCCAAGTTTTGTATTACCTCGAACACCAAAAATGTCAACCCAAGCAAAGCCACAAGCATACTGATCTCGTCCTTGCAATTTATCTTGAAAGAACTGTTCAGCGGCCGCTCTGGCGGCTGACTTGGCTTCGGCTACGATTGTGTCTACTGATACACCATTAACTGTAACTGTCATATTAGACTCCTTAAAATTAAATTTCGACTTCGTCTGCTTCGCGGATGACTACTTCGCCATCAGCATCCAACTCTACACACGGATGACTAAATCCGTCATAAGTCTCGTAACTGCCACGCAAGATCACACCAGCATCTTGTGGCATGGCTTGCAATTGGCGTATCAAATCTGCTACTGTTGTTCTCATATTTGGCTCCTTTTTAGTTTCTATACAAGTATTATAGCAAATCGGTAATTATTGGTCAACCGTTTTAGCACGTACATCTGTGTTCAAATTAGGTGCGTACTTTCGTATTAATTCGCGCTCGAATGTGTGTGCTTGAGTTTTACCGCGCAAGACTGCTAGTACGCCAACAGAGAAACTGCCTACGCCGCGCTCGCGCATGGTCTCGTAAAGCAACCACGACTTGTCTTCGCTTCGTGCTCGGTACAAGTGCTTCCGGCATCGTGTCATCACGCTCTTTTTTATTGTGCCTGCAGTCTTAGCAGTAACGCCAATATAAAAGTCTTCACCGCTAGTGAGCATGTACACGATGTGTGTACGATCTGTGCGTTTTTTACGTGATTGCTTTTTAAGTTCCATACAAGTATTATAGCAAAAGAGCATTATTTGGTCAACCAAAATTGTGTGTTGTATTTCTGCAACAAAAAAGTAGTACTTTTTGTTGCATTTTTTGAGTTTCTAAAAACTAGTACTTTTCTGCTATAAGTATTACAATGACAACAGATGAACCGGGTGTGATACACAGTGGAGAAATTTGGCTCAAGAGCCAGTGCTTAACAAAAGAAGAACAATTGATCGAATCTATTTCAGCATGCCTGCAACAGCACAATTATCAAAAAATCACAATTGTCACTTATACCAAATCAGTTTGGCAACGCAAAGACCAGAAGATTGTGATCAGTTTGGTTGATGATCTCTGGGACTGTGCTGCCGATCGATCTCTTGATACACCATACCTGTTTGATTCAAATACCACAGTCATAACCGACAATCATTTGAATTGTCCCAGCGTGTATCGTATGCGACCAACACCACTTAGTTTTTATGGGATTTATTCTTACGTGCCCAGCAATCAAAGTTGGTGTCCTGATCGTGATTATACTTTTGCTGTAAATCGTTTAGATTACAAACGCATGGATATGTTGTTGCAATTGCATCGAACTTTGGGACTTGACACAGGCTACGTCAATTTCAATTGCAATATTGGCGGAAAACATGTTGCATCCGAACAGGCGCGACGCCAAGCATTTTTGGATCAGGCACTAACTCACGCTGGCACCGCAGCCGAACAAGATGCGTTTGTTAATCTGGCCCACTTGGTTCCTATAAAAAATCACACACTCGAACATGATCAAATGTACACACTTGGTTGGTTGAATATCATAGTTGAAACTTACAGCAGTGACAATGTGATTAGTTTTAGCGAGAAAATATTTAGATGTTTGGTAACTCCAGTACCTTGGGTCATGTATGCCGGAAGATATGCCATTGCTAAACTGCGCGAATTGGGATTTGATGTCATGGACGACTTGGTGGATCACAGTTATGATTGTTTGATGGAAGCCCAACACAAAATGTCATATTTTGCAACGTCGGCACAAAAAACTATTGCAACTTTAAAAACACAGGATTGGGAACAGATAAAATCACGTGCTCAAGTGGCAGCATTTCACAATCAAACATTATTATCTGACCTCTCTCGTATATGGTACGAAAATCAGTCAGCATGGTTGCAACAATTGAGTCGGGACATCAGGTAATGTGCGGCATACTGTTTGTTGAGAGTCGTAACAATATACCACTTGAAAAGCATTTAGAGGCATTGGAGATATTAAAAAGTCGTGGACCCGACTTCACACGTTACAAGCATCGTGGTGGATTATTCGTGGCACAAACAGTACTACACATTACAGGCAAAGCAGACTTTTACAACAGAACCAGCACAGATTTCTTTGCTTACAATGGTGAGATATATGACTTTCGTTGGCACGGAGGTTATAGTAATGATGTCGAACTAGTGTACCAAGCCGCCAGGCGAGACCATAGATTATTCCGATACTTTGAAGGTCCTTGGGCTTGGGTGTATACTGACTTTACGACCACTACATATGCTAGCGATCCGCAAGGTGAACATTACCTGTATCGCTATCAAGATGATGATATTGTAATTGTGTGCAGTGAAGTGGCACCTATACTGTGTTATATTGATGCAGTCAAAATACCGGTGCCTTACCTCAACAAGTGTTGGACCTTGCAACACGAAACACCCTGGGCAGGCATTGAACGCCTTGAGCCTGGTAGATTGTATAGTAATCACGTGGCCGCCAATAGTCTAGACAACATTTGGAGTTGGGTCAATCCCAGGAGCAATTTGACATTTGACGAAGCCTATCAAGAGTTTGATGCGGTGTGGGATCGAGCCATGCGTATCACTCGACCTGATTGTGCTACTGCTCTCAGTTATTCAGGCGGACTAGACAGCAGTATTATCTTGCGTGATCTAAATCCCTCACAATTAATAGTTACCAACATGACCGGTAAAGATCCCATAGTCGATCGTATTGGAGAATTTTTGTCGCCGGCACAGTTACAACGACTAACTGAAATTGATGTGGACTATGAACAGTATGCTCAAGAATATCTAGCACTCATGCGGCGTACTAGAATGCCTGTTCAAAGTTGGAGTTACGTGGGTAAATGGATTGTGGCCCAGGCCTGTCGCGCACGAGTTCTGTTTTCTGGCCAGGCTGCTGACGAGTTGTTTGGTGGCTATGATGTGTATCGAACTATAGACTATACTACTGAACATTCTACTAGCCCATACAGTTTAAATATTGATCCTGCGGTATGGCAACAATGTTTGGAAGTGTATAACCGCGATCCACGTCAGGCCACATTGTTGGCCGACTACTGGTGTCAGATAGTTGGATCAGATGGCCCGGGCAGTGACCGCATAGGTGGAGCACATGGCATAGAAACACGCAATCCATTCCAACTCAAAAGTGTTATGACATTTGCTCTAAACCTGCCTTGGGAGTTTAAAGTCAATACTGTAGGCAAACCTTTGATAAGAAAAAAGTTTCTAGAAAAATGGCCCGAACACATGATATTGCCCAAGATGGGCTTTGCTGGACATGCTAATGACTCACTGCCTTGGTTGGATGTGAGTATTGATGCAACTGGTGACCGTCATCGTGATTGGCAACAGATAGCACAAAAAACTTTTTACAAACACGGTTGATATTGTGTCCAATCAATCACTTGATCAAACCACTCGGGAGTGAATTCAACTTCTGGATGTGCAGCCAGGTACTGGGTCATCATACCAACTGCTTCATCTTCATCTGGTGTAACTGATCGTGTGCGTGAACTGTTATATTCATACCAATCTATGCCGTACGGTGAATCAGGTCCAGTTAACCTAAATAAAAATTCTTGTCCCAGTTCAGCGTTGCACAAGGCAGCAAATTGATCAAACGACTCCACCAGTTCGAGATCATGGTATAAGTGCGCACGACTTGAGTGAGTTGAAATAAACGCTGGCACTGTGCGTATCTCAGGTATGCGTTCGAGACAGCGCAATCTTGAATCACCATTGCTGGCCTGGAAAGAACCATTACCTAGATCTTGTATCAACCAAGGCTTTACTATGCCCTGTCTGCGTATATCGTGTATCCACATATTGAGTTTGACCAAGTTGGCAATGTCATAAAAACATTCAGGACTGGTTAAAAATGCATGGGCACCTTGTACTAGTAGACCGTAATTGGCCCAGGCACATAAGTCTGCTAGACGTTGCGTGGTTGATAAGTGGTCAAATTTGGATTGAGGATTCCAAAATAAACAATGCTGACCACCATGTGTGGCCTTAAATATTATATCGCTTGCGGCAGGATATTGAACTTGTTCTAAGGGATTATTCCAATACATACCATACTTATATGATAGAAATACTAGGCCCAACATATCGCTATCGTGGTGAAATTCTAGATCAACCAGAAATAATTTTGATCAGAGATCATCATTATGATGATATTGATCATTGTTTTCATGTAAAAAAACTACTAGACCACAGTACTTGTGACCCCAGGCAACATCTCTTAGTGTCAGATTCTGTACTCCACAGTGACGAAATACATCCTTATAAACTTCTATGCCTGCCTATATACATGGCACAACAATCTGATCAATTCGTACTAAAAAATATCCAACCCAACTGGGACAATAAAGTTGTCGCTTTTAATTTCATGATCAATAAACCAAGACCCAATCGAGAATTTTTGTTGTTGCTAATAAAACACTTTGGGTTGAATGACTATACCTATTCTCTTTGTTGGAAAAATACAAAAATCAAAAAAGCACATTTATTGTCCAATGTTCAGTCTGATTTTTATAAGAAAATTATAGAAAATACTCAGACTGATATTCCTGAAAAAACGTATACATTTGGACATGAAGTTTTTTTAGATCAAGGACTACACTCCGGACATATTACTAACTCTGAAAATTACACTAAACTATTGCAAACTACAGTATTTGAACCCAGTTGTATTAGTCTAATAACCGAGCCAACTTTTTACGAACGCGAAACATTTATAACTGAAAAAACCATCATGGCCATGTATGGTGGTACCCTGCCAATTTGGGCAGGAGGATGGGGTATACCTGATAGCATGCGTCAATTGGGATTTGATGTATTTGATGACATAGTGGACCACAGTTATGAATACATGGAGGATCCTTGGGACCGCGTATATCATGCTGTGGAGAAAAATTTACACTTACTTAAAAACATCAATATTACACAAGAATTTATAAAAACCAATCATGATAGGCTTCAACACAATGTGGATCTAATCAACAACAATGTTTTTCAAAAACATATAACTAATAAAATTGCAAAATATAATCCTGTTACTCAAAAACTTCTTGAGTCAATAATGCAAGGGCAAGGTTTCCAAAATCAACTGCCCAGCAACTATAAATTATGGTGAACACATGATAGAAATATCAGGCCCGACATATCGTTACAGTGGTGAAATTTTAGACCGCCCAGAAATTATTTTTGTAAGTGATCATCATTATGATGATGATAACAATTGTTTTCATGTAAAAACTTTATTGGATAATAGCACCTGTGACCCCCAACAACATTTTTTGGTATTCAGTCACATGGCACATGAAGATCAACTGCAAGATTTCAATCATGTGAGTTTACCTATAGGACTAGTTGCACAAGTTGAACAATTTAAACAGCAAAATATTCAATCCAATTGGAATAATAAGACTGCCGCATTTAACTTCATGATCAATAAGCCAAGGCCCAACCGAGAGTTTTTATTGCTGTTGATCAAGCACTTTGGATTAGATAACTATACCTATTCTCTTTGTTGGAAAACTACCAATCTCAAAAGAGATCACATGATTAGAAATACTGTGTCTGATGTTTATCAAAAAATTATACATGACACTCCAATCGACATTCCTGAAAAAACCTACACATTCGGTCATGAAGTTTTTATGGAGCACGGTCTCAAATCTGGACACGTAAACAATGCCAAAAACTATGTGGGTTTGTTACAAACCACTGTGTTTGAACCCAGTTATGTTAGTTTGATTACTGAACCCAGTTTTTATGAACGCGAAACTTTTATGACTGAAAAAACTATCATGGCCCTATATGGCGGTACCCTGCCAATCTGGATAGGAGGATGGGGCATACCTGATAGCATGCGTCAATTGGGATTTGATGTATTTGATGACATCGTTGATCATGGTTATCAACACCTGGCAGATCCTTGGGATAGAGCATATTGGGCTATAGAGAAAAATTTGCATTTGCTCAAAGACACCAAGATCACACAAGAATTTATAAAAAACAATTATGCCAGACTACAGCGCAATGTGGATCTAATCAACAACAATGTTTTTCAAAAACATATGATTGAAAAAATCAATCAATATCGCGGATCTTTATATAACCTACTAAACACATTAACACAAGGGCTCAAGTATCGACAATCCGGTGATTATAAATTATGGTGAACATATGATTGATATTTTTGGCCCAACATATCGTTACCGTGGCGAAACTTTAACCAAACCAGAAATTATTTTCGTAAACGATCATCACTACGACGTTGACCTCAGTACTTTTCATATAAAAAATTTGCTGGAACACAGCACCTGTGACCACCAGCAACATCTCTTGGTATTTGACCACATGGCACATGAAGATCAACTGCAACATTTCAATCATGTGAGTTTGCCTGTATTTTTGGCCGCATCTGCAGAAGAATTTGCACAACAAAATATCCAACCCAATTGGAACAACAAAACCACTCGTTTCAACTTCATGATCAACAAACCACGGCACAACCGAGAGTTTTTGTTGCTGTTGATCAAGCACTTTGAACTTGTTGATTATTCTTATTCGTTATGTTGGAAAACTACCAATCTCAAAAGAAACCACATGATTGGAAACACACAATCTGAACGGTACAAAAAGATCATACGTGACACTCCAATAGACATACCTGAAAAAATATACACATTTGGGCACGAAGTCTTTATGGATCATGGTCTACGTTATGGTCATGTTAAAAACTCTGAAAACTATGCTGGATTACTTCAGTCCACGGTATTTGAACCCAGTTGTGTTAGTTTGATTACTGAACCCAGTTTTTATGAACGCGAAACTTTACAAACAGAAAAAACTATCATGGCCATGTATGGTGGTACTTTGCCCATCTGGATTGGTGGCTGGCGCATACCCCAAAGCCTAAGACAATTAGGCTTCGATGTATTTGATGACATAGTGGACCACAGTTACGAAACGCTTGCAGATCCCTGGGATCGTGCCTACTATGCTGTGGAGAAGAATTTAAATCTCTTACGCGACCCTGATCTAGCAAAAGATTTTATAGCCACCAACCATGCTAGACTACAACATAATATTGATCTGCTAGAACAAAATGTATTTTTGAAATATTGCATTCAAAAGATTAACACGTATGATTCAAACACAAGATTAGTATTGATTAAAATCATGCAAGAATACAATAGTCACAGTATTCATCATGTGAGTTTGCCTCAGATTGATTTAGGTTCGATCCAGGTAACCCAAAAACTTTTCTAAGTCTCCATACATGGCATACATGGTTGCTTCTCGGCTGTCAAAAAAACACAGCATTGGTTTCTTTCCTAGTTTGATATAGTAAGGAGAGGTGAGTTTGCGATCTAATGCCAGCAGGATCCTGGCTATAGCCTGTATGGCTGTTGGGGTTTCATAGTCCCAATGTTCAATTTTGCATTGTTTAAATGCATCAAAGCCCACATGAGTTAATCTCCAACCGCCATTGGGATTTTGCCACCAATCTCGCATGGCACCTTCCACAGTCCACAAATCAAACTGCGAGACTAATTTTTGTGTGAGTTGTAGTTTACTTGGCATTGGGGTATACTTGCGCCCCCTGCGTCAAGAGCACGACTGTAAACTTGTCGGTCTTGAATTGTATGTTGAGTTTTTTGGCCAAGTTCTTGGCATGCCCAGGATTGGAGAATGAAACTTTTTTGTATTTGGGCCCTGGATATTGTGTGAGCATGTTAGATGTTTTGAGATTGATGGGTTTGGTGTCGTAGAATACTGCCCACACTCCTTCAGAGGCCAATACTTGTTCGGTCTTGTAAGTTGCTTTATCAGTATGCTCGATTAGCACATTTGGCTTGGGTCTTGACATCGTTATCTCCGTAGTTTATTTATCACAAAAACTACGTGGTTTTGAAACTGCCGCCACTCATTTCTACTGAGATTGTTTCTTCTCGGGGTTGAGCATTTCGGGTATGCAAGGTTTCTAGTGTCAGCAACAATTTTGTAATGTCACTATGCAGGTCCTTGGCTTCACGCATGGTCATGACAAAATCACGCTGACCGCGTGATTCGTGTGCCTTGATACTGTCAACAAAACGATTGATGTGTAGACTCATGACACAAAAGGTTCTAGGTTGGGCGGCACCCATCCGGCCGGCTTGAGTACCTTGCCATCTTCACGTTTGCGAACCCGACCTGTTTGTTTGTCGATCTTGGCAAAGTTAGTGCTCATGACTTCTTTCCAAGCACCTTCAGCATCAGCACCTAGGCTATGTATGGCACCAATAGTCACAACAAGGATATCAATTAGTGCATCAAGATCATCCACTTTGGTCTTGCTGGCCACCAATTCATCAAATTCTTCACTTATGAGATTACAATACAGTTGATATTGTGCTTCGTTGAACTCGCCCACTGTTTGTTCGCAGGCTCGCATGAATTTTTCTTGATCACGAAACGGATTTGTCATTTGCTTCTTCTTTGCTGTTAAAAGGACCTTGGTAAGCATAACGCTCCAAGGTGATGAGTTTGGGGTGTTGTACCACTCGCCACTTACGATGTTGCTTGACTCGGTACCAGCCGGCGGCAAACCACGACTTGGATTTGTCTTCTCTAGTGAATAGAGGTAACCGGTGTTTCACGTCCCATAGTGGGTTGAACACATCACCTTCAACTTCATGTCCATATACCACGTTTGGTGGTAGTGGAGTTGCAGTTTCAGCCGGCTCAAATTGGATATCAACTGCCTCTCGAGCCATCTTGATTGTTTTGTAACTTATTACACTATCAAGAATTTTTATAGTGCAGTTGCCGTTCTCTTTTAATTCGAGTTGGCCGATCTTGCGATCATCCTTCTTGAGAATCCAATATTGATTCTCTACTACCGGTTTGGCTAATATCATTCAGCACTCCTTTATATGTTTCATTGAGCCAGCGACCAAACTGTTCAGCCGCATCGCTACACTTGTTCAATTCATACTTGCCGCAGAATTGCATAAATCTCACACCCACTTGCCCCACATCCTTATGCGAAATCTGTTCGCATATGGCCGAGTCCACAGTGGCCTTGATGTCCGCAGGTTGAGCAGTCAAGTCAATCAAGGTACAATTACGTTCATAATCATCTAACACACGATGTTCGACTCCATCCGGGTCGGTCCAACGTTGCAACATCATGTTGTTCCAATTGTATCCGCGCTTGTCTCTGTCTCCAAAGGCCTCACGGAGACCAACTTTATTCTTTGTGCCTTTCTCACGTACTCCAGGATACGCACTGAATACGTTGTCTGAGGTGTCGCCACGCATACACTTCTCAAATAGCAACCAGGCTGGATCCGGGATGGTTTTTGGCTGTTTAGTTTTCTTATCATTGACACGGTTACCTTTGGCATCAAATATACCCTCAACAGTTAGTAGTTCGTCAGCAATGCCATTGTATTGCGTGACATTGGGTGCGAGCAGTTGTACAAAATCAGAATCTGAACTAATAATAACGTGTTGGTCTTGGGGGTGTAAAGCAATCCAACGTGCTATGATATCATCTGCTTCGGCAGTGGCACATCGGATAACGCTACAATTGGTTTTCGTAGCCAAGTATTTAGTCAGTTCGTCATACGTCTCCCAAAACAGTTTATCTTCTTCTGCTTCTGCCTCGGTCATTTTTCCCCGGGCCACAGCACGATTTGCTTTGTAGGGTTTGTAATAGTCCTTGCGCCACGAGCGCCCTTCCAGTGCGAATACCACATGATCTGCCTCAAATCGCTTGGCCATCTTGTTCACAGCCATTAGTGTAACATGCAGAGCAAAGCCTAGTTTGGTCCAAGAGTCTGCGGCTCTAAATGCCCCGTGCCTAGCACGAAAGAACATGTTGGCAGTGTCAATCAGTACGTATTTCATTGTGTGCAATCAAGTTGTTATCGTTGATGTATTGTAGCACATGTTCGGCCCAAAAGCAATGAGCCGCTTCACCAAAATGCCAAGATTTTGGATTAACCGTTTTAAAACCGTTGTTTTTGAGCACATTATTATAGGTTCGGTCTGGGTCATATGGTGCCATGTAGTTTGTACCCCAGTCGTGGCGATTTGGTACACCTGAGAAATCCGAATTGCCGTTAAAAAACACATGCCGAACATGATTGAGGTGCAGTTCTCTATGAAACTGCCAAATTTGGCTGTGCGCATGTTGTCTTGCTTCGGCCCAGTCAACATCAGCAATGAATCTTCGATATCGATCTTGTAATGATTCGGGCACATCATCTACACCACTGGCATTGACTTGGTACCAAGTGCTATCATGCAACCATTCTTGCCGTTCCCAAGTGGACCATTGTATAACGATCAAGGTATCTTCAAGACTGTGTTGCTGTTGCAACCAGGCCCGTGTGGTGCGCATGATACGGGCATTGCTGGAGGCACTTTCTGCATCACAATATAAAATGGCTTTGAGATGATTGGCCAGTTCACAACCCCAACTCACACGCTCGTTGTCGGGGTGCGGCCTACGCCCAAGTCCATAATACAAGTTATCATCTTCGGCAAATGCATAAGGATTCACTGCTTCTGCGGCCGCGGTGTGGCTATCACCGTTTACATACAGTATCATTTTTGCATTAGCACTTTTTCAGTCTCTGCGGCCACCACACGTTTGCGCAGACTTGAACTGGAGAACGAATGATCCCTACCATTGAACACTAATTCGATGCCGCGCATTCCACACTCCTCATAGCCAGAGAAGTTTTTGTGTTGATATTCCACGCCCAGGATGCGAACATCCACAGGCAAGATCAACAGCAAGTCAACAAGATCTTGTTCAGTTTGATACACAACAACTTCATCAACGTAACGGCATGCGGCCAACTGTATTTGTCGCTCCACAATACTTTGTATAGGGTGATTTTTAGTTTCAGGTCTATCGATAGTTGGGTCTGTTTGGAGCCCGCAGATCAGGTAGTCACAGTGATTTTTGGCTTCCGACAGCATGGCAATGTGCCCTGCGTGGAGCATGTCGAAGGTTGAGAAAGTGATGCCAATTTTCTTGCCATCCTGTTTGAGTTGTTTAATATGATTGAATATCATTCTTGATATGCTGGGTTAGGTACTTCAAGTTCAAACACGTGAAACTTGGGTTTAGGTACAGTGGTTTCTTTGAGTAGTTCAAATGTACGAGCCTGCTCGGCTTCGTGTCTGGTGCCGTAAAACCAGCCCCATAGTTTACACTACTAGCCATGCTGACATACACATAACTCATGCTCATGCCTGTCTGCTTGATCACTGTGTAAACTTTGTGTGTGGCTGGAGGGCTCAGTGGTTCCATTAACTTACCTCACTACGTCCGCCGCCTATGTCTCTAGAGTTTACATATTGACTGCTGTACTTGTTTATGGCCTGCTCTTGTTCCCATGTTTCCATAACCACGTGTCGGCAAATATTTTGGAACCAACGATCCACTATATCTGCATCCGCATCATCGGGTTTCATCATGTAGCCGGCCTTGACCAAGCGAGCCACAAAGATTTCGTTCCAGTCTAGTTCAAATGCACCTTGATGCAAATTGTTGGGATCTATGTCCATGCGCACAATGCTCACATAAGGTTCATTTTTTTCTGTGGCAAGTTCTTTTTCGGTTTTCTCTGGTGCCTTGGGCTTGGGCTCGGCCCGAACTTTTGCTGGTGCAGGCTTCTTGCGAAACCGATCAAATATTCCCATCAGGTTCCCCATTCGTTTTTAAATAGTGGCACTTGTAGTCGATCACTGTACCGCCAGCCTTTTCGCATTGCCATTTCTGCCACTGCACGATTGTTAAGGGTATACACCCGCTCAACACCACCAACAGGCATAACATACACAGGGCCTGTAAAACCTGCTGTGCGATACTCCAAGACTGCTTGTTCTGCATCTGCTAGATCCTGTTCTGTGGCAATTACCAGTTTCAAATAGGTGTAACCATATTCCTCATACTCGCATACTACGTCTGGACAGATAGCATCCGACCATGACTCACCTGACCCGGGTAGTTTAGCACTCACACTAAATGTTACTTCTCTATAGAAGTCTTGGCCATGATGGAAAGTCCATGTATGCAAGTGTTGTTTGAATTGATCATCTAATTGCTGAGTGCCATTAGTTTCAAATGTGATTTCTCGAAGTCTGCCCATGCTTGGATGATTCAACAAGTCTGGATAAGCACGTTGCCAACCTAACAAAGGTTCACCACCTGTGATAACAAGATGTTCATCTTCCCAACGCTTGTGCGGAAGTATTTCCATGATACGATGCACAATAGCATCAGTTTCTAGCATGGGACTTAGATCTTTGAATCGTGGATCCCACGATGCATAACTGTCACAGCCAGTTGACACCAAGGGCAGTTCGTTGTAGTCTTTGAATTCAATCATGCGTTCAGCGATAGCATCACGCTCCGCGCTCATCTCACCACGCGGCATACCGAATCCACCGCAAGTAAAGTTGCACCCAAATGTTCTCAAGAACACACTAGGTACACCCATGTATCGACCTTCACCCTGAACTGAATAAAATAGTTCTGCTATTTTAAGTTTACTCATCTGTATCCTTTGTTATACATTGTACATTATACACGAGATCGCGGGCGTTTTGCAAGTGGCTAGATTGCCAGTTTATCCAATTGATTTTTGCACACCCGATTCAAAACTCATGGGCACATAGTCGGGCATGATGCTTCGTAGTCGGGTGATATCAGGTCTGCGACTGGCTGTACTTCCGGGCTTGCCTGGTGTGGTGGTCCATGTAGGATTGTCATGACCTAGTGCTGATGCAATGATTTGAGCCGCATCCATGATGGTAATTTCTCGATCGTTACCAATGTTGATCAGTTCACGAGTCTGTGTTTCGGCGCAGTAGATACTGGCTCGTATGGCATCTTCCACATGACAGAAACTTCTAGTTTCGTTGGCACCAAAGCACTCAAATCTGCCTTCTTTAATCTTGGCAATCTGATCAGCCAAAAAGTGTCCAGCCTTGCTATTCTCACCGTAAACGTTGAAGTAACGTAACATCACATAAGGCAGTCGGCTGTTGGCCAAATAGTTCTCACTACATACTTTGGCCAATCTATAACTCCAACGAGCATTGTGAATGTCCCGGATTGTAATGTCTGCATGTTCTGGCACCGGGCTAACAGGATCATCACTAACAATTTCGCTACTGCTGGCATACACAATTTTTTTAAGGTTTGTAATTTCTCCAGCGTACTCAAACATATTTAGATCACAGATGAAATTGTTTGCCAACACATGATTGGGACGTTCATAAAAATTCTTGGTACCGTTGATGGCACCATAGTGATAGATGTAATCAAACACTCGGGGCAACTTATCAATTGATGTTTGATCAGTTAGATCAATTTCCAAGAAGTGATCACATGGTGGAATAGTTGAACTACGACTATGATTGTCAATTGCCCAGACTTCGTTTTGTGGATTGGCTTTTAGTTGTCGGCAAATTTCTGTACCCAATAACCCACTGGCACCTGTTACTAATATTTTCATTTGCTTACTTTCTGATTATCATCAATTACACTTTGGATCAAGGTGTAAGGCAGATCAAGATTCTTGATCAAGTTATTCCACGCACTAGTATCTTTAGGCAAACAATGCCCACCGTAGCCACGCATGTTGTCATTGGCCATTAGGTAGTGTGGATTGATGCATTCTCTACGAGTGATTGCATCATACACATTCTTGTAGTCAGCACCTAATTTTTTACATACGTCGTATGTGATGTTGGCAAAGGTCACGCTCATAGCATGGTGTACATTGTTAAAGTACTTGACTACTTCGGCTTCAGTGGGGCTCACACAGGCCACAGTCTTTGGAAAATGCCCGTGTATTTTTTTGATTAATTCAAAGTCTTCCTCGCGGTCGCTACCAATAATCAATAAGTCATGATTGTAAACAAAATCTGCTAGAGCAGTCTTGGCCCGCAAAAATTCGGGAACACTACAGATTTTTAAATTAGGATACGCTGTACTGAGTCGTTTGCTAGTTCCAGGCACCACCGTACTTTTGATTGCTACTAGGCCTGGGTACTGGTGTTGATTTAACTCCTCAACCACTCGTTCCACAATGCTGGTATCACAATCACCATTATCGGCTTGATTGGTGGGTACACTTAAGAACACACATTCAGCATCCAACACATCGGCCAATTTACTGCCTTCATAGGCTGGATCAAAGAAACACATGTTGTGTCCAAGATACTCCAACCCTTCATACACAGCCTTGCCCACTGTGCCCTTGCCAATAATTCCTATTTTCATATTACATCCTTAAAAGTCATATCCACACACATACTAGTTGACCCTGATTCAACTAGTCGAAAAATTTCTCCAGCAACTTGATCCGGTTCCAAATAATCCAACGCGGGATCGATTGCTTTGCCTGCTGTGGCCATCTTGGTTCTTGTTCGCACAGGATTGACCAGATCAACCACAATGTCTGAATCTCGAAAGTAATCTCTTGCTGATTCCCACAAGTTGTACAAGGCTGCCTTGCTGGCACTGTATAACGGATACAATTTTCGTCCGCCAGTATAACTACTACTGCCAATCATGATGATTCTTGTGGGCTTGGCCAATCCCTTGAGAGCCATGTAATAACTCACAATCGACCAATTGCTACCAAAATTTACGTTCATAGTGGCATAATGGGTATCAGCGAATCCATTGACGAACACACCAGCACAATTAACAACCACATCAGCCTGTACTTGGTTCAACAACTTGGCAACATCCGAATGACTTTGTTCGCTGTCAAAATTCAAATAATCCCGACCGATTGGCACAACATGATATCCTTGATCTGCAAATAATTCAGCAGTTGCGGCACCAATCCCGCCCAGAGCACCAAAAATCACTACAGTTTTTGTCATTGAGTAATATCGTCTACTCGGTAAGTGTCAGTCTCATAGTCCTCACCACCTCTTGGACCTTCGGCAAACGCAATAAAGGTACAGCCATCAGCACCTGCCCGCATGGCATGGATCTCAAGTGGCTCACTAATGATCATGTCTCCGGCCACAGCGTTAAAAACGTCAGTAGGTTTATCGCCACCAATGCTTCGACTGTAATAGGTCAGTGTACCGGACAATATGTAAGTGTATTGTGTGGTAAATTTATGATAGTGATTGCCACGCACAGCGCCCGGTTGATTGGTAATGATACAGCCATGATTCATGTTGGCTGTGTAAAATATGTCAGTAATACTACCGCGACTGTCTTCAAAACTACCAAGTCCGGTCTGACCATGATCAGCGTAAATGTTGTATGTTTTCATTGTGATATAAACCTTGTGTTGGGATTGATATTTAAAATAGCACGGCGCAATCCTTCGCCAATGTTCCAACTCAATATCAGTGCATATGGCTGTCGGTGTTGGGCAAACTCTTGATCTGCCACAACAGGAATTCTGGTTAACGGAGTATACTTGCCTTGCTTGTGTTCACTTGCATCAGTAATACAACGAATAACAGTGCTGTCAAGTCCGTGCCACTTTAACCATGTGTTGGCCTTGGCTGCGGCACCGACTCCTATCACAACAGCATCTGGATCCTCGTTGAGCAATTGATAAAAAGCGGCCAGCCAATCAATCTTGGCCTTCTCAAACTTCAGTTGTAAGTTTTGATAAAATGCAGGATCAAACAAACCCATGTTTGTTTCTTTGATAATAGCGTCTTGAATTTTAACAGGCATGTCGGCACCAGTATCTAGTCTAGCAAACACACGCAGACTACCACCATGATAGTCAACTACGTCAAAATCAGTAATTTCTAGTCCTGCTGACTTCAGCAGATTCCAGGCCATCTTTACTGTGAAGTAAGTAGGGTGTTCATGATACACCATGTCAGTAAACCTGCCTGACTCGATCATGCTCAGCCAGTAAGGCACTTCAAACACAAACTCTCCTGTGTTTGATAACAATCGTGCCACACTCTTTGCAAAAGCTTTAGGATCGTTGGCATGATTAAAAACATTATTGGCAATGATTGCAGAAGCCATTCCGTGTGTGGTTTTTATTGCGTCAGCAGTGGCATCATCAAATAAGGCATTGATAGTTGTGATGCCTTTTGCTTGAGCAATCACACACATTTCTGCACTGGAGTCAACACCTACACCTTGCGCAAATTGTCCCACTAGGTACCCATCGTTGCTACCAATTTCTACTACCAATCCCACATGACCACGACTTTGAATTGTTTCAGCATATTCATCCCAGTGGCTTCTGGCTGTTTGACTGTTGCTAGAAGTATAACTGTAACTGTAGAGGTTGTAGCGATCTTCAGCCGAACTAACATATCCCAGTTGTATACTGCCTGAATCACTATTGAGATATACTTGTAAAGGAAATACAGGTTCACTGAGATGCAATTGATCTGACCGTATAAATGTATCAGCATAGGCATGCTGACCAAAGTCAAGTATCTTTGTAACTGGTGCTGTTGAAACAACACAGTCAGTAATCAGGCCACTGACTGTTATATTATTTTGTTGCAAGCGTCCTCCGGACATCTTCACTCTTTTGATCTTTGCCGTAGGACATGACCTGTCCACGCTCGTCAAGTTCCATTACAAATTGACTCATTTGTTTGTTGACATCCAAGGCAATTAATTTTTCCCAGGGATAACTTTTTCCAGTTTTGACGCCTTCCCACCAAGAAGTATCCAGGTCAATTAAGCGCATGTATTCAGCAATAGTATCACAATCCTGATAGCGTCGAGCACTAGTTTGAGGATTATGGAAATCATGCGGATTAGCAGGGTTACCTTCAAATCTTACCTTGGGTTTGAGAGGATCAGTTGCATCTTTGGTCAACTCAACTTGGTTGTGTATGACATCAACTTCAATCACTTGCATGATATCCAGCAAGAAAGCCAGTTGACTTAGTTCAGCATCGATCATTTGATGTCTACTGAGATGATTCATTAGGTCATACCATGCTCTTGGCATTATGGGAAAAATACTGTAAGGGTGATCGTTATGAGTGTGAACTTTTAACAGTTTGAATTGGCCAGTGTATTGTTCAATAACTGAGTCCCAGCCCTGTGTCTCCATTACAGCGTCATCGTTCCACACAAACAACCAGTCGGCTGAAGTTGACTTGGCTAGATGATTGTAGTAGCGATTGAGTCCAGCATAGCCCATGCTTTTAAATGCTTGGGCCTCGTAAGACACCCCACGTTTGTCCAAAAATGGTTGAATCACCGTTTTAAAATGATTCAAACCTATTTCATCATCGTCGTCAAATCCAAAGATTAGTTGTATGCGAGAAACATTGTTGGCCAAATCTATAATACTAGTTACACTTGAAGTAAGTGCATCAGTGCGGCTACGTGTGGGCAGTAAGACTGCTATGCTGTATTCGTTTGTCATTGGAAAAATATTTATATGCGTATATTATCAAGCAAATAAATCTTCATTCCATTCACGATGACCTTCACGGAAAGCCATATTGGCCTGTGTTTCGCGAACTTCCACACGATAGCACCATAAACGTGCGGCTTCACCTGGTCCCCACATTTCGGGAATGTAAACACCATTCACATATTTGTATAGCATGTCAGATAAACCTTCACAACCTAACCGTGGTAACACTACAACCTTGGCCATGTTCTTTTCTTGCAGTAACTTGAATGTCTCCATTTCTGGATCATCCTGTGCCACAATAAGTGTGTGATCAAATTGATCTTCTAATGTTTTCTTGAGTTCTTTGAGTCCACCATAGTCAGCGGCCCAGTTACGCACATCCAGTTCATTGGTTCCAAAATAGAACTTCATTGAGAATGAATATCCATGGATTAAGTTACAATGGCTATCGCTCCTCCACTGTCTATACGCACATGGAAATGCGTCGTGGTACTCTTTGGTTGAAGTATATTTGTAAACTACGGGATTTAATGTTGTCATGCTGTTTTTCTCCTATGTTAAAGTATAGCATAGGCGGCGGAGTTTGTAAAGCGGGACGATGCCGATAGGCCGCTGTAAAAGAATATTTATTAACTATTCGGGTTGTTGATATGTATCTGTTTTGTAGTTGGCTTGACCAGGTATGACTCCACGAACACCACCAACTGGATCAGGAGTGTCACCATGTCGTCTTGGTATCAAGTGTACGTGTGGATACATCACTGTTTGTCCGGCAGCGACTCCTGCATTCAATCCAACGTTGAACGCATCACATTGATTGTTTTGTATCATTTGCCGACCAGTCAACAAGGCTAGGCCCAGGGCCACCACAATTGATTCATCAGTGTTGGCACGTGGTACAAACAACAGGTGCCCCTCTGCAACAGGATATGCATCGCGGAACACAGCAATATGAGCATTGCTGAGTTCGGGTACGGTGTTGGTCCAAGGTGCCACTTTGCCGTCCTGTGCGGCCTTTAGAGTTGCATAACTAATCATCGTGGTGCAAAGTCCTGTTGTAGTTTGATGTTGTCAAAGAATTCCTTCTTCACGCTTTGATCTGCTTTGAAGGCTCCGTGGAGCACAGTAGTTTGGGTGAGACTACTGTGAGCCATAATACCACGATTCTCGCAACATCCGTGGGTAGCCTGAATATAAACGGCCACATCCGGTGATCCAGTTGCTGTCCCGATCTCACGAGCGATATCCATGCAGAGTTCTTCTTGAAGGGTTCCACGACGGGCACACCACTGTGCGATACGGGTGTACTTCGAAAGACCAATGAGTTTGGGGCCAGCAATGATTCCAATATAAGCAACACCCGCAACAGGTTGATGATGGTGGCTACACATACTCTTAAGTTCGCTACGCACCACCAGCATGCCTTCGTATGCTCCGTCTGTGTCATTTGGAAAAGCCGTTGCATTTGGCGATTCCTCATATCTACCAGCCATAATTTCATTGTAGTACATTTTTGCCAACCGGCGAGCCGTACCTTGGGAGTTTGGGTCATTTTCTCTGTCAATCAATAATGTGTCTAATACTCGTTCAAATGCTATAGTGGCTTCATCAATCAATTGTGCTTTTGTTGTTTCATCTACGTATTCACTGATATTGTCCCCGGCCCAAAAACGTTTATTGTCACGTTTCATTTTAAAACGAATAGCATCTGCTAGATATGCAGACTCATAGCCTTTGTCATCAATGTTATTTACTGATATTGATTCTGTCATCTTAGTCCTTGATTGTGATAGTTCTTAAGTCTGGATAATCTACGTGTTGTGGTTCAGGGCAATGTTCTTTAAGACCTTCCAACAACGCCAAGCCTTGCACAGCGTCTTCGATACTGGGCCTGTAATGGTATC
>Ga0214919_10000122_pt1 | contig 123670 bp, 114 predicted proteins | sample LL1503_MetaG_FD_177994 | JGI IMG/M metagenome (GOLD analysis project Ga0214919, IMG submission 177994) | Freshwater microbial communities from Lake Lanier, Atlanta, Georgia, United States - LL-1503 | ecosystem: Environmental > Aquatic > Freshwater > Lake | place: USA: Georgia | collected...
AGTTTATTATGATTTAAATCTAACGTAGTTAGACTTGTTAAATTACCGATTTCACATGGTACACTTGTAAGTTTATTATTACTTAACCTTAATACAGTTAGGTTTGTTATATTACCGATTTCAGATGGTATACTTGTTAGTTCATTATTAGTTAAATATAAATGAGTTAGATTGGTTAAATTCCTGATTTCAGATGGTACACTTATTAATTTATTATTGTTTAAATATAACTCTTTTAGATTGGTTAAATTACCGATTTCACATGGTACACTTGTTAGTCCATTTATATGTAAATATAATTTAGTTAGACTCTTTAAATTCCAGATTTCAGATGGTATACTACTTGTTAGTTCATTATAAGATAGATATAACTCAGTTAGATTTGTTAACTGACTTAATAAATTTACGTTATTTAAGTTATTTAAAAATAATCTTTGCAAACTAAATATATTATCAATACCAAATATCACTTTAAAATCTTGAAATACTATCATTATACAATCTAAATTATTAATAATCATATCGGATTTAAACCGCAGCTGCACCTGTGGTGCAGCATAGTACGATGCTGACCGTAGAGGAACTCAAAGCGTTCCGTAGGTGCGAAGCACCTTTTCACGCCCGGATTTAAACCGCAGCAGCACCACAGGTGCAGCATCTACGATGCTGACCGAAGTCGGCGCGAAGCGCCTTTCACGCCCCGGATTAAAACCGCAGCCCTGGCGACCGAAGCAACGGAGCCCGAAGGGATCGGATTTAAACCGCAGCCCTGACGACCGCAGAGGCACGCTTCGCGTGCCGTAGGTGCGAAGCACCTCGGAGGGAGTAAAGGGCGTGAGGTTTAGAAGGGCGTAGTGCGCAGGGAGTAAAGGGCGTGAGGTTTAAGAGGGAGTAAAGGGCGTGAGGTTTAAGAGGGAGTAAAGGGCGTGAGGTTTAAGAGGGAGTAAAGGGCGTGAGGTTTAAGAGGGAGTAAAGGGCGTGAGGTTTAGGAATATATAATAAGATTATATTGGATTCAAATTTAAAAAATATATATATCTTCATTCATATATGAAAATTACATATCTGCAACAATATCGGGTTTAAACCATGATTTTATTTGTGCTTTAAATTCGCTTGTTAGTTTATTATCACCTAAATATAATATAGTTAGGTTTGTTAAATTCCTGATTTCAGATGGTACACTTTTTAGTTTATTACTATATAAAGATAAATGATTTAGGTTTGTTAATTGCCCGATTTCAGATGGTACACTTGTTAGTTTATTATATCCTAAATATAAATTAGTTAGACCCGTTAAATTACCGATTTCAGATGGCATCCTTGCTAGTTTATTATTATGTAAATATAATTTAGTTAGGTTTGTTAAATTACCGATTTCAGATGGTACACTTGTTAGTTTATTAAAACTTAAAGATAAACTAGTTAGGTTTGTTAATTGCCCGATTTCAGATGGCATACTTGTTAGTTTATTAGAACCTAAATATAAACTAGTTAGATTTGTTAAATTCCCGATTTCAGATGGCATACTTGTTAGTTTATTAGAACCTAAATATAAACTAGTTAGATTTGTTAAATTCCCGATTTCAGATGGCATACTTGTTAGTTTATTATATTCTAAATTTAACTCAGTTAGACCCGTTAAATTACCGATTTCAAATGGTATACTTGTTAGTTTATTATAACATAAATCTAATTTAGTTAGATTTGTTAATTGACTTAATAAATTTAAGTTATTTAAGTTATTTAAGTTATTAAATTTTAATTTTTTTAAACTGAATATTTTATTAATACCAAATATTGCTTTAAAATCTTGAAATACTATCATTATACAATCTACATTATTAATAATCATAAATCCTGTATTATCATCAAGATATTTCACTTTAACTAATTTTCGTCTTATATGACTGTATTTGGGCTTCTTTACCCAACATAATATTTTACCTGATATTGACTCTACTTTATATCTTTTAGACTTTTTTATAGTATTAAACAATGATGAAAACTCGTGCATTTTATCAGATATATTTTAATCGGATTTAAACCGCAGCCCTGGCGACCGCAGAGGAACGCGAAAATCGGATTAAAACCGCAGCCCCTGACGACCGAAGCAAGCGCGCAGCGCTGCGTAGGGAGTAAAGGGCGTGAGGTTTTAGCGTTCCGTAGGTGCGAAGCACCTCGGAGGGAGTAAAGGGCGTGAGGTTTAGGGATATATAATAAGATTATAGAGGATTCAAATTTAAAAAATTATATTGACCCACAAATTTGTAGAATAAAATTACATATCTGCAACAATACCGGGTTTAAACCATGATTTTATTTGTGCTTTAAATTCGCTTGTTAGTTCATTACTATATACAGATAAATGAGTTAGACTCTTTAATTTCCCGATTTCAGATGGTAAATTTGTTAGTTCATTATTATATAAATATAAATGAATTAGACTTGTTAAATTCCCGATTTCAGATGGTATACTTATTAGTTCATTATTATATAAATATAAACCAGTTAAATTTGTTAATTTACCGATTTCAGATGGTACACTTGTTAGTTTATTACCATGTAAATATAACTTAGTTAGATTTGTTAAATTCCCGATTTCAGATGGTACACTTGTTAGTTTATTATAACATAAATTTAACTGAGTTAGATTTGTTAAATTTCCGATTTCAGATGGTATACATATTAGTTTATTATTATCTAAATCTAAACAAGTTAGACTTGTTAAATTCCCGATTTCAGATGGTACACGTGTTAGTTCATTATTATATAAATATAAATGAGTTAGACTTCTTAGCTGACTTAATAAATTTAAGTTATTTAAGTTATTTAAATTTAAGCTTTTTAAACTAAATATTTTATCAATACCAAATATCACTTTAAAATCTTGAAATACTATTATTATTGGATCATTATTAATAATCATAAATCCTGTATTATCATCAAGATATTTCGCTTTAACTAATTTTCGTCTTATATGACTGTATTTGGGCTTCTTTACCCAACATAATATATTACCAGATATTGACTCTACTTTATGTCTTATAGACTTTTTTATAGTATTAAATAACGATGAAAACTCGTGCATTTTAATTAAGATATACTAATCGGATTTAAACCGCAGCCCTGGCGACCGCAGAGGAACGCGAAGCGTTCCGTAGGTGCGAAGCACCTCGGAGGGAGTAAAGGGCGTGAGGTTTAGGGATATATAATAAGATAATATTAGATTCAAATTTTTTCGAATTACGTGTTTGATGATTCTCGCACAGGAAACATGGTCTAACCATCAAAACGACTCATAATACTTTTATAAAAAAATATACCTTATTAATAAAAGTTACGTTAATTCAACACTGAATACAGTCTCATTAGTCGCATATTTATAATACTTTTTAATAAACTTACTGAGTTCGATATCCCATGTTGAGTAATTGTATGTTTTTTCAAGAGCTGTAAGTAATTAGACTCGAATATACAGGTTCCATCATCATACACATACAATACCAGGTTTAAACCACGATTTTATTTGTACTTTAAATTCACTTGTTAGTTCATTATTATGTAAATATAAATTAGTTAGACTTGTTAAATTCCAAATTTCAGATGGTACACTTGTTAGTTCATTATAATGTAAATATAAATCAGTTAGGTTTATTAAATTACCTATTTCACATGGTACACTTGTTAGTTTATTATAATGTAAATCTAAATAAGTTAGGTTTGTTAAATTCCAAATTTCAGATGGTACACTTGTTAGTTCATTACTATATACAAATAAATTAGTTAGACTTGTTAAATTCCCGATTTCAGATGGCACACTTGTTAGTTTATTATAATGTAAATCTAAATAAGTTAGGTTTGTTAAATTCCCGATTTCAGATGGTACACTTGTTAGTTCATTACTATATACAAATAAATTAGTTAGACTCTTTAAATTACCTATTTCAGATGATACACTTGTTAGTTTATTATTATATAAATATAAACGAATTAGACTTGTTAAATTCCAAATTTCAGATGGTACACTTGTTAGTTTATTATAACTTAAAGATAATTCATTTAGATTTATTAAATTCCCGATTTCAGATGGTACACTTGTTAGTTTATTATAACTTAAATATAACTTATTTAGATTTATTAAATTCCAGATTTCATATGGTACACTTGTTAGTTTATTATAACTTACAGATAAATCATTTAGATTTATTAAATTCCTGATTTCAGATGGTACACTTGTTAGTTTATTATAACTTAAAGATAATTCATTTAGATTTGTTAAATTCCCGATTTCAGATGGTAAACTTGTTAGTTTATTATAACTTAAAGATAATTCATTTAGATTTATTAAATTCCCGATTTCACATGGTACACTTGTTAGTTCATTATCATCTAAATTTAAATAAGTTAGGTTTGTTAAATTCATGATTTCAGATGGTAGACTTATTAGTTCATTATTGCGTAAATCTAACTTAGTTAGACTCTTTAAATTCCAGATTTCAGATGGTAGACTTATTAGTTTATTATTGCGTAAATCTAACTTAGTTAGACTCTTTAAATTCCCGATTTCAGATGGTATATGTGTTAATGCATTCGTACTTAAATCTAACTTAGTTATATCTGTCAAATTCCAGATTTCAGATGGTACATCTGTTAATTCAAGTTCACTTAAATATAACTCAATTAAACTTGTTAATTGACTTAATAAATTTAATTGATCTAGGTTTTGTTCACTTAAATATAGTTTTTCTAAACTGAATATATCTTCAACATCAAATATGACTTTAAAATCTTGAAAGACTATTATTATTGGATCATTATTAATAATCATAAATCCCGTATTATCATCAAGATAGTTCGCTTTGATTAATTTTCGTCTTATATGACTGTATTTGGGCTTCTTAACCCAACATAATATATTACCTGATATTGACTCTACTTTATATCTTTCAGACTTTTGTATAGTATTAAACAATGATGAAAACTCGTGCATTTTATCGGATATATTAATCGGATTTAAACCGCAGCCCTGGCGACCGCAGAGGAACGCGAAAATCGGATTAAAACCGCAGCCCTGACGACCGAAGCAAGCGCGCTGCGCTGCGTAGGGAGTAAAGGGCGTGAGGTTTTAGCGTTCCGTAGGTGCGAAGCACCTTTCACGCCCGGATTTAAACCGCAGCCCTGGCGACCGAAGCAACAAAGCAACGAAGGGATCGGATTTAAACCGCAGCCCTGGCGACCGTAGAGGAACGCGAAGCGTTCCGTGGGTGCGAAGCACCCCGGAGGGAGTAAAGGGCGTGAGGTTTAGAAGGGCGTGAGGTTTAAGAGGGAGTAAAGGGCGTGAGGTTTAGGGATATATAATATGATTATATTGGATTCAAATTTAAAAAATTATATATCATCATTCATATATGAAAATTACATATCTGCAACAATACCGGGTTTAAACCAAGATTCTATCTGTACTTTAAATTCAATTGTTAGTTTATTATAACTTAAAGATAATTCATTTAGATTTATTAAATTCCCGATTTCAGATGGTACACTTGTTAGTTCATTAAAACCCAAATATAAATGAGTTAGACTTGTTAAATTCCAGATTTCACATGATGAATATGATGAATATGAAGAATTTGAGTCTGATCAAAAAAACGGATATAATGCATAAAATTAGAATTGATATATAATGAAACTATTGAAAGCTATTCTCAGTATAGGAGAATCAATTCATGATACACATATCAAATTAGCTTATTAGCTTTGTTAGTTGATATGTAAGTGTATATGGATCTGTTGCAACTTCGTACTTTGGATTAAAATATGCGTTTGATTTTGCTAAATAATACTTAGTTCCAGATTTAGTAAACACAAATGTTCTATTTGTCTTCACATCGAAATACAAATACTTTAATACAACTGTATTGTGAATAAGATGTCCCCCCCCATTTTCATTACGAGTATAATGTACAAGACAAATCGATGGTCCTGTCATTTTTTTTGTTCCTAATTTCCAGTTCTCTGGAATATAGAAGTTTTCGCCATGTATCGCTATTGGATTATTTGGGTTTTCAAGTTCTTTTTTTTTCTTAGACGACGGTTCAACAATTACAGGGTTGAGACCATGGAGCAACGCCGATTGTGAGCCTTGAAAATATGCCATTTTATCACACACTCAAAATATATAAGATTTGATTGTATAATGTTGATATACTACTGTAATATATAAATATTCAAATTTTACAATATAATAATACACAACTATCCTGCTAGATGGAACATCAATCTTTCCGCAATTTGCGGGTTTATTACAACTAATAAAATTTGTTCTATCGATCCGGGTGTTAGAACAATGTTAACTGTGTTTGATCCCGAAGATAAACAAGTGTATATGATTGGAAATAATGTTAATGAATTAGTTAAACGTAGTAAGATAATAGATAAGATGAAATCGCGACTCAGAAATTTTAAGGGTAAACGAAATGCCCGATATAAACTTAAGAAAGAAATGCAATTTATCCAACGTAAAATAAAGAATATGACCCATGATATGCATCATAAAACATCGAAGTTCTTATCTGATAATTATAAAACTATAATCTACCCGAAGTTCGATGTGAAAGGTATGTGTAATAAAAAATATCGAAACATAGGTAAGGATACAGCGCGTCGAATGTATTTATGGGCACATTATAAGTTTCGTGAATTATTAAAATATAAAACAGCTTTAAGAGGAGGTAAAGTTGTTGATTGCACTGAAGAATATACAAGTAAGACCTGTTCTTACTGTGGGAGACTCAACCACGCATTAGGTGCATCTAAGACATTCAAATGTCCATTTTGTAAATATGAAGTAGATCGTGACGTAGGTGCAGCACGTAATATTTACTTAAAAAATCATCATTTGGTATGAGATATCATGTGATGACGAGTGGAAGCCTACCCCTCAAGTCCTGTATATGTGTCACCTTCATAAAATGAGATACCGTGGTGTTCTCTCGGAGACTTAAATGACACACGTACTTTGAGACTTAAAGTAATGAAAGGATTTTAGTTGAACATAGCATAACCTACGAAGTAAAAATGCTAATTTCGACTAAAGTCTGAGGCGTAGATAGTTGACGTATGTGTTCATTATAAATGCGACTCATATTTACAGATATTATATCAAATAAATAGTATATAAAACTATATATTCCAATTTACATAACATGCTATTTCAAAATACAAAAAAAATAAGGTTCTATTAATGCATTATATTTAATTATATTTAATTATAGATCGTAAATCATCAATAATATATTTTGCCAAATTTGAATTTATTATCATTTTATATTATCATTTTATAGTATCATTTTAACAGTATTTTATACTAACCCCCCCATTATGGGACGTAAACGCCTTGGCCCTGCTGCCGCAGCTCGTAAAAGAGCTGAAGAAGCCGCATTAACTACGGCGGTAGCAGCCGCTGCTGTAGTCTTCCCAGATGATCTGAAAAAAGGTGATTGTGTCCAGACTGTTCCAAGTACAAAGTATCCGGAACCAGTTATTCTTACTGTCGACAAAATTCTTCAGTCTGGCAACGAATTTCTTATTTATTTCGAGGAACGGAAATCAGCATCTGAGTATGCCAAATATGGGAATCTTGGACATACATTCTTCAAAATAAAAAATGATGAATCTTAATTTATATAACCGAATTTCATAATTTCTCGATTGCGTTATTAACAACCTTCATTATATTATCTATACTTTCTTCAGCTATTTTTTTAATATTATCAATATATACACGACGCATATATTTTTTAAAATATATCGATAAACTTAAAGAAGATGGTTTCTAATATTAAAATTTATATATTCTTTGTTATTTCCATAAAATAGTAGGTTATATTAATTAAATTATTAAAAAATCAATACTGTTTAATGATTAAAATCCACTATTTTATAATACCACTCAACCAGCATTTATCATACTGTATAAAATTATACATATTCAATTTTTTAATATGCATAATACATAGTTATAAAACATATATTTTCATTTATAATATATTGTTAAATTATTATCATCTTGTGTAATTATTATATAATCTTCATCTATATCAAATTCGTCTTCTTTATATTCATTTATACATAAACAACTATATATATCAAATGGATAATGAAGTTTCATTTTAATTGGATCCGAATTTGATATACTAAATATATAAAATACTTCAGATTCCTTTTTTAATAAACGTTTTACATTTTTTATATCTATTATACCTGCTACCCATCCATAATGACGGGATTCATTTAACACTATAAATCGTTTTGTCATTACTATTTATATGATTATAATATACAAATTCAAAATTTATTATACAAATCAACAAATCATATATTTTAACATTATTATATTTTAACATTATTATATTTTAACATTATTATATTTTATCATTATTATATTTTAACATTATTATATTTTAACATTATTATTTAGTCCTTCAACATGCCAATACTTGAGTATCTTAAAGAGCATCCTTGGATATGGGGTATTATAGCACTTGTTGTTGTTATTATCATTGTTGTTATTGTTGTTGTTGTGACATCGGCATCGGCACCCCTTTACAAAATTCAGAGCGTATATGCACCCGATAAATACTTAGACATAGTAGATAACACTTTAGTTGTTTCAACAACAGGAATGAGCTTTTCACTGTCATTAGATTCAACTGGTACGTTGTACTATGTGAAAAGCTCTAGTGATTCATCAAAAGTGCTTACATACACAAGTGGAACAGCAAACAGCTCACTAATTAGCTTAACAGCCAACACCAAGTTGCCAACTCAGACATGGATTATCCAGCCAACGCAAATCGACTCTGACCCTAACATTTTTCTAAGTGGTCAGAGTTTACAATTCATACCTTCGACTAATACATCTATGTCCATGGACTTTTTAAATCCACAAACAACTATTAATTATCAGGTTGGTTTATATACATCTAATACTGGTACAAACCAAAAATGGATGTTGATTCCTGCATAATACACATAATATAAATTTTGTATATTTTTTTGAAATTAATATAATTTTTTAGTAATTATATACTATTTAAAAATAAATACAGTTAATATGTCAAAATTAATATGGGGAATTATTATTTTCATTATTATTGTTATCATTGTTGTTGTTGTATTAATAATGACAACAATGACAACATCAATGACAACGACATCAACAGGTGCATTAGAAGCGGGTTGCACCCAGTGTGCGACATCTGGATTCTTCTCTTGTCCAGCAGGTATAATCAATAGTACGGGTACAGATTCATGGAATGGACTAGCTGGACGAGTTTCTACTTATTATCTAGAAGCATATGATCCTGCTGATCCGAATGTACAAATTGGTAACACTAAATATTATTGGCGTGATGGTTTATCAGCATGTGGTACAGATTGAACCACGTATACTACATATAATGAGGTTTAAAGTTCAAAATATATATTTTTTAAACCTGTAAAGGTCATATATTGATTTTTTGATTGATATTTTATTTTATTAATATATAAATAATTTTTATAATATGTGGTTTATTATATGTATTTGTATTTTCATATATACAATTCTAATTGTGTTATTAATCCAAATAAAATACAAAATTAATAAACGTAGATATGATACTGAAGGTGGATATGATACATCAATGACACATATACCAATTAACACCAAACATGATATTGATGCAAAAAATATAGTAGTTGATACATTAAATATGACATATGAAATTCATAAAAAATCCAATTCATATCATATAAATCATTTAGATATTTTAAATACAATCAAGATAGTTACTAATAAATTAAAACCAATAATATCGGGTAAAATTATATTTATTACTAAAACAAATGAACATATTGGTCAATCTACTCAACAAGATATTGAATTAGAATCATATAATAATATATCAAAAGAATTAGGTGTTTATATTTATGTAGTCCATAAGCTTAAAGAGCCAAATAAAAATACATTTGTTCGTATTAAAAAATCACATTCTACATTAGGAAGAGATGATTTTTATATAATGATAACTGCATGGACGTTACGATGCCCTGTTTTAGGTCAAGATTATTACAAAGATTTAAAAAATATGAAATTTGGTGAATTAGATTCATTCTATGTACTTAAATATTCACCATATAAAACATTTGAAGAACGTGATTATATAAATCCTACCGGACAAGAATATAAATTAATGCAGGCTCCGCGGGTTATTCGATGGGATTCTTTGTAAAATTTGAATTAATATATAATATATTATATTCAAATCAGAAAACTCATACACACTAGTCTACATTTATCGTCTTCGGATTAAAATTGCGTAGGTAATCACCGCAGCTTACACTTCGTGTGTAGCGACCAAAGTTGGCGCGCAGCGCTTGACCATCACGGCCAGGCGGCTCAACCCGGCTATACCGAATCGGATTAAAACCGCAGCAGCACCACAGGTGCAGCATCTACGATGCTGACCGAAGTCGGCGCGCAGCGCCGCGTAGGGAGTAAAGGGCGTGAGGTTTTAAGGTTTAGATATTATCCTAATAAAATTCGGGAACTATCAGAACTTATTTCAGATGATATAGGAGTAGAAAAAATCCGTTTAGATAGCATATGTGGTGATTTTGTTGAATTTAATTTCAATACTAATAGGTTTATTTGTGGTAAGATACCTGAACATAATATATCCGATCTTAACAATAGTATATCAACATATCAAAAGGATATAATGTATCATGGTACATTTAAATATATGAATAATACATTTACATTATATTATTTAAACACAGTTGACGAATCGCATAAATTAATTCCACTTAGTGAGCAATTCCAATTTACATCTTCTTTTGTGATGATTAATACAGATATGAAAAAATATAAATGGTACAAAAATAAAAATGTATCTATTGTGCGATGTGGATTTGGACTAAAATTTAGTAATCCTATAACACCTACACGTATATCAAGCCCATCTAGCGTAATAACATCGAAAAATGATAATCTTATACCAGACGAGCAGATTCGTGGGACTAAACAGTTTTATTTATTCTGGGGTGGATTGTAACTATATAAAACCTCACGCCCTTTACTCCCTACGCACTACGCCCTTCTAAACCTCACGCCCTTTACTCCCTCCGAGGTGCTTCGCACCTACGGCACGCAAAGCGTGCCTCTGCGGTCGTCAGGGCTGCGGTTTAAATCCGATACCTTCGGGCTCCGTTGCTTCGGTCGCCAGGGCTGCGGTTTTAATCCGGTTTCGGGCTTCGTTGCTTCGGTCGCCAGGGCTGCGGTTTTAATCCGGGGCGTGAAAGGCGCTTCGCGCCGACTTCAGTCGCCAGGGCTGCGGTTTTAATCCGGGCGTGAAAAGGTGCGAAGCACCTATGGCACGCTTTGCGTGCCTCTGCGGTCGCCAGGGCTGCGGTTTTAATCCGGGAATATAAAATGTGGGATAAAATGTGGGATAAAATATGGGATAAATGTGGGATAAATGTGGGATAAATGTGGGATAAATGTAGGATAGTTAAGTGGTTGCCATGGGATGTATAATATTTGGCACCCGATTTGATTAAAAGCTGTGTCGATTTTTTTCTAAATGTATGGCGTATGAAATTTTTAAATAGCAGAGTTATGTATATTATAATTCAATTTTTCTTATAAAAAGTTATAAAATGTATTAAATGAAATATACTTCTTATATATATATATTCGTTATTTTAGAAAGAATCGACACAACTTTTAATCAAATTTAGTGCCAATCTCGGTTTATCCCACATTTATCCCACATTTATCCCACATTTTATCCCACATTTATCCCACATTTATCCCACATTTATCCCACATTTATCCCACATTTATCCCACATTTTAATCACATTTATCCCACATTTCGCGTCTCCGGATTAAAACCGCAGCCCTGGCGACCGAAGCAACGGAGCCCGAAGGTATCGGATTTAAACCGCAGCCCTGACGACCGCAGAGGCACGCTTTGCGTGCCGTAGGTGCGAAGCACCTCGGAGGGAGTAAAGGGCGTGAGGTTTAGAAGGGCGTAGTGCGTAGGGAGTAAAGGGCGTGAGGTTTTAGATATTCTACAAAATGAGCTTAAATACGACTGATGATACGACTGATGATAATACTGATGATAATACTTATAATAATACTGATAATAATGATGATAAGCCTAAAATCAATGAACATATTGTTTCCGAACATCAAGAGATTACTGAATCGGTTTTTAAATTTGATCAAGCTGTTTTGACTGCATCTAGAAAGTACAAATGTCTCCTTCGTTATGATAATATGTTAGCTACTAAAGAGGCAATGTATTCAACTATACTACCAGTGCACATGGAACAAGTTGTACGATTGTTTGAACGCGTATTAGGGACGAGATATCCTGAAAAATATTCGGAAAAGATATACCGTGCACATGTATTAGATGCAACTGCTAATATTGGAGGTGATGCACTTACAGTAGCAACATATTTCAAAAATGTACATGTAACTGCATTAGAAATCAACCCGGCTACATATAATGTATTATGTGCAAATGTTAAAGAGCTTAATTTGTCAAATATTAGTACTATACATACTAGTTGTTATGATTTTATTAATGAATATGATATATCGAAAGGTATATTTGATTATATTTATTTCGATCCTCCTTGGAGTTATCCAGGCTACGAATATAAACGTCATCAACGATGTACTGATTTATATATCAAACACGGAGATTCGTATATATCCGTGTTTGATGTTATTAAATTGGCATTTGATAAAGGTATGACTAATACAGTTATATTAAAAGCACCATTCAAATTCGATACAGGTCCTAAACTCGGAATTCGATTATATGGTGCACCGATTAAGAATGAATATGGTGCGGTATCATTCTTCGATATTATTATTAAATCCGATATATTATCATAAATCAGAGCTCATGTATATAAAATTAGTTTATTAGACATATAAAATAGAATTCAATCGTTATTTTTTTATATATAAATTTGAATCATTATTATATATCAAGTATATAACCAATTTAATACTTATAATCGGATTTAGATTAAGAATGTCAAACTATCAAAAACAAACCAATATGCAAAAAATAGATAATATATGTAAATATATAAATGAATTTAATAAAACTGGATTAATAACCGATATTTTAAATAAAACACTCGATCCAATACTTTATCTAACAGATATCAACGAACATTTACCATATACTTCCATAAATTTACAATTCACAACATTACATGTCGGACAACTTAAATTACTTATCGGAGAAATATACTTCTGTACACTTGCCACTAAATCCCATATAGATACATTTACGTTTGTATATGCCGGATCATCACCAAATAATAAAGGTTTTATACTTAATAATATGTTCCCGAATATGAAAGCTATTTTAATTGATCCAGCCGAACATTTACTTTATTTACCAGATAATAAAAACCAATATGATGAACCAGATAAAATACTATATTTCTGTTGTTCAAATACCAATAGATTCAAACTCAAAAAACGAATTGTACATATATTCGATGGTACAAATATACATATACTCGACAGAGATAGCATAGATGTTAAAACAATATCAGATACATGGCGTACAAATACAGATATTAGTGATACATATTTAGATGTTATAAATAAAATTATAGCCGGTGAAACAGGATATGAAACATTCAATAATATTATTATTGAAGATTATTTTACAGATAATACTGCTGAATTTTGTAAAAAATTACCGAATATGATATTTACATGTGATATACGTACCAATACATATGATATAATGAAAATTAATACACATCGTAAAAAAGATATTACAGATTTAGATATATGTTTTAATAGCGCTATGATGTTATCATGGGTTAATATAATGCAACCTAAATTAACAATGTTAAAGTTTCGTCCTCCATATTATATGTATAAAGAACAAACCATTTTTAATAAATATTGCAATACTGGAATATATAAATATTACTTTGATAAAGTTAAACACCAAATTGATTTTATAGATGATTATAAAAAGAAACAATTCAATTATATTATTGGTAATGAAATATTACAAGCATATGCTGGTACAACAAGTGGTGAAACCAGACTTATTTTCAATAAAGTTGAAATTGGGTTAATTGATCATCTCAACCGTGAGTCTAATCTATTTTATTATAATCAAATTCGTAGACAATATGGGTTTCATAAAACAAATACAGATCCAATATCAGGAATTGATAATTGTGGGGATTGTGCATTAGCTCAGATGATTATTTCCATATATCTGAACAAATATAATATAACTGATCCAAATATAATATCGGAGTTTTCGATTAATCATATTATGTCTATATTACGCAGACCACTTAATATATATAATCACGGATTATTCCATCTGATAAATAAATATATAACAGATGTATATAAACAACATGGAAGAATCTTATTAAATACATTAAATAAAAAAATCATTATTGGTAATCAAGACACTACTATCGTGCCATATGATAACATCATAGCACAAAAATATATGGGTCCACGTAGCGCAGTAATATTAACACGATTATTATCAATACTTATTCGTAATTATTGTATATATAATAATCTTACTACTCATGAATATTGTTATTATGATTTAATTATAAAAAGGGGATTAACGAAGCCAGATGCAATTAAATTATTAAATGAACTTATTAATAAAACCTATTTAATAAAATAAACCTCACGCCCTTTACTCCCTACGCGGCGCTGCGCGCCTGCTTCGGTCGTCAGGGCTGCGGTTTAAATCCGATTTCTTCGGTCAGCATCTACGATGCTGCACCTGTGGTGCTGCTGCGGTTTAAATCCGGGCGTGAAAGGTTATTCGCACATACCGGAGCCGTAGGGAGTACGGATTTAAACCGCTTTTTCGAAGAACGTACACTTCGTGTGTTGCGATCAAAGTAACGAAGCCCTTGACCATCACGGCTAAACGTGATACATACTGAACATCACGGGCTTGGCTCTTCGCTCCACCATGCGTTCAATCCGAATAAAAACTCTACATGTTCCGGTATGTGCGAATAACCTTTCACGCCCGGATTTAAACCGCAGCCCTGGCGACCGAAGCAACGAAGCCCGAAGGGCGTAGTGCGTAGGGAGTAAAGGGCGTGAGGTTTATTTTATTTCTCTTAAATTCTGGAATAAAATTATAAAATTTGCGATATATAACTTCATCATGACCAAATAATTTTTTAATTTGTAACACATAAAAATCTATAATTGACCAATCATGATTATATTTGGATTTATTTATAAGTAAATTCGTACGAGTTGATTGTTCCCATTCTTTATCCGATTCAATATCCAGAAATTTTTCTATTTTTTCAGAAGCATTTAGTATATCAGTTACATTTGTTAAATCACTCTCAAATATTATTAAGATTTTATCTTTTCCATATTCGGATTGTAATTTGAATACATCCGATATACTTGTTAATACAGCATCTAAAACATTTATACGGGTTGCTTCAGCTGGATTAATTCCATAAAGTGAAATATGTGCATCAAATGATACTAAATGTGATATAGCTGTATCTAATGGATTACGAATTGGCATCATAAAACATAATTGTGGGTTGGCCATTAATATATCTAATTTAGATTTTGGTAATTTTCTTAGAATATTTAACACACGAAATGATTCTTTCCACACTAAACATGTTGGATTTTCTTTCATACGACTATTACCGTATCTGGATTTATATATCTTATATAATGCATATTCAGGATCATATGCATGACTTGCTAATATTGATCCACCAAGTATACCTTTAACCATTACTAATGATCGCGCCATTGCGGCATGCTTAAAATTATCAAAATTATCAAGACTATAATCAGATAAGAAATCGTTTTTATGTGTTGCAAATAAAGTTTTCATACCATGATTCATAACTTGAATATTCGGATGTAATGCAATTACACCCACAATCATAGTAGTAAGATTGCGATATGGGCCTAATATAAGACATACTTTTTTTATTTTATCAGTTTTATCATCGGACTCATTATGTTTATGCCCACCACCTGCTTTTTTTATTATTGAAATCTTGGTAATTACAAATATTAATGCTGCAACTATTGCAGCAAATATTACTACAACTATTATTATAATAATATATAACGAATCCATTTTAAACCTCACGCCCTTTACTCCCTACGCCCTTCTAAACCTCACGCCCTTTACTCCCTCCGGGGTGCTTCGCACCCACGGAACGCGAAGCGTTCCTCTACGGTCGCCAGGGCTGCGGTTTAAATCCGGGGACTCTAAATATGGGATAAATGTGGGATAAAAATGGAATAAATATGGGATAAATGCGGAATAAATATGGGATAAATGCGGGATAAATGCGGGATAAATGCGGGATAAATATGGGATAAATGTGGGATATATGTAGGATATATAAAACTTGGCACTAATTTTATTAAAAAGATATGTCGATTATAACTTATTTTTTTATAAAAAAATATGAACTTAATATATAGAATAGCATATATCATTTTTTAATACATTTATTCCATTTATTCCATTTTTATCCCACATTTATCCCATATTTAGAGTCCCCAGATTAAAACCGCAGCCCTGGCGACCGAAGCAACGAAGCCCGAAGGGATCGGATTTAAACCGCAGCCCTGGCGACCGTAGAGGAACGCTTCGCGTTCCGTGGGTGCGAAGCACCCCGGAGGGAGTAAAGGGCGTGAGGTTTAGAAGGATTATATACACCTTGCGAACTGTTAAATTGTTTCAATAGTTCATTATAATATTTTTCATCACAGTATTCTAGTGCAATTTCTTTATGTATAGATAGATACGAAAACCAATAATTAATAAATACATCAATCATACTACACCCAAATAACGTTGTCAAATTAAGATAATTATCGGTTGATTGGCAATAAATTTCCAATTCTGGTAATTTTTTACTTTTAATCCAGTCTTGACAATATTGTGGTATTTTATTATCATTCATATCATTTAATATACAATAAGATACTGTATTATCAATATACATATTTGTAAGATAATCACATAACATATATAGTTCGCCTGAATACTTCATATACATATCATATGATATACACTGTGCATCTACATCCAATGCATCGGTTTCTTCATTATCTGAATCACTATTTAAATCACTATTTGAATCCAATAGTGAATCAGTCATACATTTAAAATATTTGATATATTTAACTTCAGTTTTTTTTTGTTTATCTGATAAATTGAGATTAACTATCGTATTATCTGGGTATTTATTAAATTTTGTAATAGAATGTTGAAAATCAACACACTCTAATTCATGCAATTCATCGGAATCTGATGAATCTGAGGAATCTGAGGAATCAGATTCCTCAGATTCATCAGATTCATTATTATCCGGTTTAATAGACTCGTTCGGACCTGTATTAATTTTGGATTCTATTTCAGATTCACGTGCATCATCAGAAGCATGATTATCGGACATTTTTTAAACGATTTGTTAGATTTATTAGTATATAATGTATATAATGTATATAATGTATATAATGTATATAATGTATATAATGTATATGATATTCAATTTTTACATATGTAATTTTTTATGATCTTCCCAATCATATTCTATACATCGAGTGCTGCAATATATAATTGTTATATTTTGTTTACGACATGTTACACATCTAGTTGTTGCTGGTTTACCACATACAACACATTTTGATATATCATTATATATAGCATATATATTTGAAAATGCATTACGATCTAACATACATATAATATTAAATAATGAATCTTTTGTTAGATTAATCGAACCACGATTATATATAAGTAACATTGTTTTCACAAATACTCTAAATGAATATGGCCAATATTTATTCGAATATGGTTTCCATGGTTGCAATACATTTTTCAAAATATTAGACATTTCATCATTTTTATATTTGTTTATCTCTTCAGACGTAAATATATTCGGATAATTTTCAGGATTCAATGCAAATCGTTGACCACATCCAAAGTTACATTTAATTGGATTACATACTGAATTTGATATACTATCAGATTTTAATAGTTTTTTATATATCTGAGTATTTCGGAGTATACAAATTATACCATATATATTACATGTCTTAATTATTTTCCACCAATCAATAAATTTATGGGCATTTGGATATAAATCAAGTATAGATAATTGATCATCTGGCATATCAAACTGTAAATAGGTCCCATAACTAATACATATCATATATATTTGTTTACATCGATTAAGATTTGTATATGTAAATAATGGAAGTGATATAATTATACTTAGTTTTGGTCTATATATTAATGTTAATGTATAAATAGTTACCCATAGATCCCACATTACCATGTCAGCATAATTAATTTCTATATTTATTATTCGAGCAATGACAAGCTGTAATAAATCACTATTAATTGAATTAGACGAATCTGGACATATTATTTTTTTAAGAAATTTATATTTTTGTGCAGATTTAATTGTGTTAATTATTTCTATAGATTTTTCATGATACATAGTTCCTGATGCATTTAAAGAAGATACATGTTCATATTCTTGAATTAATTCATCCAATGTATTCATTAAAACCAAAACCTCACGCCCTTTACTCCCTCCGAGGTGCTTCGCACCTACGGAACGCTACGCGTTCCTCTGCGGTCGCCAGGGCTGCGGTTTTAATCCGGGACGCTAAATGTGAGCTAGAATGTGAACTAGAATGTGAGCTAGAATGTGAGCTAGAATGTGAGCTAGAATGTGAACTAGAATGTGTTCTAGAATGTAAGCTAGAATGTGGGCTAGAATGTGTGCTAGAATGCGGGCTAGAATGTGGGCTAGAATATGGGCTAGAATATGGGCTAGAATATGGGCTAGAATATGGGCTAGAATGTGAGCTAGAATGTGAGCTAGAATGTGAGCTAGAATGTGGGCTAGAATGTGGGCTAGAATATGGGCTAGAATATGTGATATATGTGGGATAAATGTGGGATATATAAAACTTGGCACGAATTTTATTAAAAAGGTATGTCGATTAATATCACAATTAATACATATAAATATGAACTTAATATATAGAATAGCATATTCATTTTTAATACATTTTTTTATACATTTTTAAATATATTTTTTATATATTTTTTTATAAAAAAATAAGCTATAATCGACATACCTTTTTAATAAAATTCGTGCCAAGTTTTATATATCCCGCATTTATCCCATATATATCCCACATTTATCCCATATATATCCCACATTTTATCCCATATTTAATCTACATTCTGATCGCATTTCGCGTCCCCGGATTTAAACCGCAGCACCACGGGTGCAGCATCTACGATGCTGACCGAAGTCGGCGCGAAGCGCCTTTCACGCCCCGGATTAAAACCGCAGCAGCACCACGGGTGCAGCATCTACGATGCTGACCGAAGTCGGCGCGAAGCGCCTTTCACGCCCCGGATTAAAACCGCAGCCCTGGCGACCGAAGCAATGAAGCCCGAAGGGATCGGATTTAAACCGCAGCCCTGACGACCGCAGAGGCACGCGAAGCGTGCCGTAGGTGCGAAGCACCTCGGAGGGAGTAAAGGGCGTGAGGTTTAGAAGGGCGTGAGGTTTTTAGTGAGGTTTTGTTTTAGAATATTCCAACATTCTTGATTTCGCAATAATTTCGGACACCTATAAGCTGATTATGTAATATTTGAAGTTGTTCATTTGATTGAGTAATAACATATTGTACCCCATCTAATATATCCAAATCTGTTGGATTTTGTCGGCCATATTCAGATACCCAAATTACAAATTCTTCTATTTTTTTATAATCATCTACAATTTTAAGTCCATATTCTAATTTTTCACATTTCTTACGAATCTGTTGAATATACATTGGATCAAAAGAAGAATGTTTCGGAATTGGAATTGATTCTAATTGATATTTAAGATTAATATATTTAGTTGTATGTATCTGAATCAAATTCTTTATTGAATTTCTCTTAGAATTTAATTTTTCAAGTTGCTTTTTTAACATGCATTTTCGTTCATCCCATATAATATCAAGTCTTAGCATTTCAGCTGTATTCTTTCGTATAAATTCAAATACTTCAATATCATTTGTTGATGCTATTGTTAGAATTTTACTTATTTTTTTTTGTGAATTACATTGATTAATCAAATATTTACCATACGATACAGGTTCTTCTGTTAATTCACGAGGTAACTTATCTGGTATAGTAATACTGAATTTTGGAATATACGTATATTTAGATATATTAACTATGTATGGTTTGATTATTCCTGTTGATAGATTATTTATCAGTGGCATTTTCATATTATGTAATCTACGAAGTTGTTGTCGTTTCTGTTTTATTTGACGCGATAATTCATGTATTTTAAATTGTGTAAATGACTTATCAAATACAGCAACTGCATCCTTTATTAATTCGGAATGTATATACATAATATCTTGTGATTTAATATTTAACTTAGATACATAGGATTGTGTTTCTTGCATTTTTTGTGTTATTAAACCATGTTTATTTTGATATGTTATAGATGTACATCGATCTTTCCTGAGCTGTTCAAGATAAGATTTCGATGCGTTTAATATACCTTGTAAATATGGCTTAATTTGGTCAATTGGTAGGGTTTCCGACATTTTTGAATAAATGATATGATCTGAATTTATTTGTTTATGTTAATAATACTAACCTAAACATATTAAATTCAAATTTCATAGATGATCGAATAGCTCAAAAAACTACATAATTTCTAATAATTCTTGATGTTTTGCCAAATTTGAATTTTTTTACTCTTATTAGTAATTTAGTATTCTTTCTGCAACAGACTACTCCCTTTCACGTTTCAAACATGGCCAACTCCAGTGAAACCGTCGATGACGCCAATGACGCCGACTTCCGACTCTGTCGTATCAGAGTTGGACCCTATCGCAAGTACGTCTGGATTCGTACTACCTCGGATGGGCAACCATCCAAGGATGCGGACGGACGCCACGACATTCGGGTCAACCCGGATCAGTGGGATGGGGGACGTGCTACCCTCAGAGATCTTCGCGATATTGCCTGGTGGATTCGCCACTGTTGGGATTTCGATTCCGACAGCAGCGAGACTACCACCGGGAGCGGCGACAGCGATGACAGCGACTGGTGGCACTGGCCACCTGGAGAATGCACAGCCATTCTTCTTAGGATGGAGGCGAAAAAAGATCGACGTGCCAAGCGGCATGCTGATCGCAAGGCCGCGTACCTGGCCACGCTTCCTCTATGCGAGTAATGTGAATTGAATGGTTTAAAGTTACCAATCTCCCCGATAAAACTTTGGTATTTGCATGTTGTATGCCTGTACTCACCCCGTTTCACACCACACACACCCCCCCACACGTTGTATAATTTATCAGATTTGTCTGATTATGCACGTCACTTATTACACCTCCGTTTTTTTGTGGAATTTGATTTATTAACTTGATATATATCAAGTTAATTGAATATGATACAGGTATTGTGATCGATAAACCAATTAAGGCAATAATACTAGATTATTAGCTGAATTGTGTTAATTGATGTTTCTTCCGACATTTTTGAATAAATGAGATGATCTTAATTTATTCGTTTATGTTAATAATACTAGCTTAAACATGATAAATTTAAATTTTGCAAAAATTGAATATATGGTATTTAAAGAAATTACTACACAGGCAATCAAATATCTAGATATATGAACCTGAGAGGAGTTGGTGTAAAGTTGTCTCCTGTAAAATTGAAACTTTTTTATTAAATTTGAATAATATACACTAATATAATATACACTAATATAATATACACTAATATACATCAACAATAATATACATCAAAAATAAAAATGTCTCAAGAATCGTTTAAAGAGGAAGCAGCTCGGAGGAATATTACAGCTTATCAAGTTAAAAAAGAACGTTATAATGCTAAATTGATTTGGTTAAAAAATCGATTAGAAACGCTCGAACATCAAAATGCAATTTTAAAAGATAAAAATTCACAACTATTCAAATATAATACCGAATTAGTTTCTGAAAATACTTTATTAAAACTCGAACAATTTAATACCACCCGCACACTATCTCAATATGATGACATATTTAACCCATCTAATATGATAGAACCGCAGAGCGACGAATTTAAACCTATATGGCAAGAACACATATTTATTCCAGATATAATTAATCCGGTTGAACCGCAGGGCGGTGCTTCGCGCCAAGCCTGTGATGATTCAGTGCTACACACGTATAACAACAATACCCAATATAATGATTCCATTCCAGATATACTTAAGGACACCCAAGATGTTATCCAATCGGATGAGTCTGAACATAATGTATCAACACATTATGATGATTCAATTCCTGATATACTTAATAATATTCAATATTCAATTCCTGAAAACTTTGTACGACTTGCATATAGTTAAATATAAATTAAAATTCGGATTTTACAAGCTAAGCTATTTCTTTTGAATAGATGCTAATAATTTAGGATCTTTATTTTTTGCATATTGAATAACAATAGCTTGAATTTCCGATGAAATCTCAAATGTCTTCATAAAATATACAATAGCCTGTCGATGACCAATTTGCATAGCATATTTAATACTTATATCTAAAAATTGCATAAATTCATCATTATCTTTTGGACTAAATTTTTGAATATTTGCAATCATAATATCAATTTTCGAATAATTTATATATGATGATTCAATATAAAATTGGGTTTCAAATATGAGTTTACAGATATTATCAGGATAAATAATCGGATATAAATCATTAGTATGACCCTCTCGGGCAATGCGCTGCGCGCATCCCTGCGGCTCAACCCGACTAAAGTCTTTATTTTTATTTGCATTCGGATAATGAATTTTATCTGACAAATTACAAAATTTAGCTAATATATTACTTTTTTCTGTATCATCAGTTTCGGTAGATAAGATTAATAATTTACCAGGTTTATCTTTGAAAAATTGAACTGCTTTCGCATTATGACGTTTATAATATTCCATAAAATAACCCTTAGTTTCATGATTTGGTGTATAATGCCCGTATACGGATTTAATTTGTTTAGTCGGACCTAATTTTTTACAATGATAATAAAGTGATCGAAACCATTCTTCCGCATCGGCACGAATTGTTAATATAAATTTAGCATCCGGATACTTTTCTAAACATTGTTTATACACTAATGGCCATGGCCAATCTTCAAATACATCATAATTATCGGCTATATCAAGTAATAATGTTGCTTTATCCATATTAATATTATTATGTAAGTCAATTGCCATATTAATTTTGATACAGCTATAATCTTCATGCATTTTATATCCACATTTTTCGAAGAATCTACCAAGACTAGATGTACCTGTTTTATTTAATCCAATACCAAATACTTTACTTAATTTTTCAAGTTTTTTAGACATACTGCAAACTAGGTTAAGAAATCGGATTTAAACCCACAATTCGTGTAAGTTCGAAGAACCTATACTTTATGTGTAGAGGGTATGATGTTTAGTATATATAATGCTGTTAATAAATTATAGTTAAGAATTCAAAATTTGAATATTTTATAACTAATAAATTTATAACTATATCTTGACTCTCAAACTACTCAATCTGGTTACGGAATCTGATTAAAACCACAGTCTTCACACATCTAAATTGTAACCCTATTAAAACCACAACAGCCTTTTAGTCGAACACTTCGTGTTTAGCGACTAACGCATTCCAGAGGTTTTAATATGTCAGATAACCCTGGACGTATTGCATTCGAAGAATTATTAAAGCCTAAAACCTATTATTGTATTAATAAGATACTACCTAATAGACAAGCATGGTATAATCGTCAAAAAGAAGGAAAACCATATCGATATAATCCTAATTCAGATAAAGAATTCAATGTACGTCTATTCACATCCTCATATCAACCTAATATCCTATTTATCTCAATCAGTACTATTAAGCGTAATAGTAAACAAAGTAGTCACAATCCAAATTATGACTCTTCAACAGGTAGATCATATAATTTAAATAGTAGATGCGATAGTTTTAATTCCCCATGTATCTTTATTCGATTTATTCCTGATGACTGGGATACCGCGTTATTGGGTTCGGATGATCCATTATATGTATTTAATGATGGACTTAACGATCAACTACAATATGTATAAAATTAATCAAAAATATATCATAATTTGATATATATATTTTTTTAACTAAAATTTGATTATTATATAAATATAGATATTATATTGCTAATTAATTTGATATATACTAAAAATGTCAGATAATGTTGAAATCACGGATATTAAAAATAAAAAAACCCATAAAGTACATATTATAATATGTTATCGTGCGACTGATCAACCTGAACGTAAAATTCAACTTAAAAAATGCTTAAAACATTTTTCCGATATGGGATTCTTTAAAATGTACGACGGACATATTTATATTATCAAACAAGGTGATAATCAGCCATTCAATCGTGGATTATTACTAAATGCCGGATTTAATATAGTTACATCACTTAACGGAAATAAAGGTGCGAATAGTACTGATATGGATAATGATATATTTATATTTCATGATGTTGATTTATTACCTGATTTGATTTTATTAAAACAATATGGTGATAGTCCACCTATTCATCTTGCTGTCGAAGGATATCGATATATACCTAATCCAACTAAAGGTCCTGATAAACGAACAGGTGGAATTATATCTATGTCTGGTAAACAATTTAGATCCATTAACGGATATCCTAATGATTATTGGGGATGGGGAGGTGAAGATGATGAATTGGGTAGACGTATGGTGTATAATAAATTAATGAAAATAATTAAACGTCCTAAAACTGGTAAAATTGTCGATTTAGAAGGTACATCACTCAATGCGAAATTAGAATTTCTTAGTAAACATAAGGAGTTAAAATGTCCAGATAAATGGGAACGTCGAGATTTTCATAATAGTATACGTAATAAATCACTATCACCGATAGGGTTACAATATATCAATAACTATTATAAACTTAAGAAATATAAACAATTATCAAATAATACTATCATTTCGGATGGGATTAATGTGACAGTAAATCATGATAATATATGGAAATATGTTATAATGTTAGTTGATAAAAAACTAACAAATACGATGAATAATATTATATATGATACCATAGATACTACTTTATATTTGGAATCATTAAATATACCTAATGAAGAAAATGAAAATATATTAAAACAAATTATCATTAATATGAATCAAAACGGTTATGTTGCACCCGTTACATCTGATAAATTAATATTTGGAGGAAAAACATTTTATAAAGGTAAAAAAGAATTAAAAACAATAACTTTATTGATTGAAGAATTATTAAGATCAATTCAAGACGATTGTAATAAATATCGTTTATTAAGATTTGCACATGTTCCTAAAAATGCAGGTACATTTATTACATTTAATTATGTAGTCTATAATCTGGGTCATAAAAGATATAACACAAATGTTGATTTAATGGTGTGTAGGAATCCATATGATAGAATTATTAGTACATATAACTATCTTAAGATGGAAGAAAATTTCTGGCATTCAACAAAGAATTATTCTATTTATGGAGTTAATCCGCTTACTAAATTTTGTCAAACACATACACTTAGTGAATTTATCAATTCAGTATGTATAGATAGAATAATTGAAGATCAACATATATATCCACAATATATGTTTTCTGAACAAAAACCTAAATATATAATCAGACTTGAAACTTTACAAACCGATATTGATAAATTAGTAGAATCAAAAATATTAAGAAAAAGTATTGCATATCCAGTAGTATCTGCAATTAATAAATCAGATAAATCAGAAGATAATATATTAACAAATGATGATTGCTGGATAATTGAGGCATTTTACAATACAGATTTTATATATTATAACTATAAAAAGATTAGTGCTGGTGAAAACATATATTTAGATTTATTATTGGTTATTTCAGAACTAGAAAAACTAGTATTAATGGCAGAACAAACTAGCTTAAATGATAAATTAAAATTATTAGATAAAATTTATAAAAAATCAAGTAATAAATATATATTTTCAAAATTATTAAAACGCTCAACTATTAATGCGGTCAAAACAAATAAAATTATATTACTTAAATTATTTATTGAAAAATATCATGTAGATATAGATACTTACAATATTAAAGATAAATCAACACTATTACATTATGCTAAACATAATAAATGCATCGAGACTACAAAATGGCTAATAGAAAATGGAGCTAATACGAATCTTAAAAATGTATATAACGAATAATCAAAACATCACTAAAACCTCACTAAAACCTCACGCCCTTTACTCAAAACCTCACGCCCTTTACTCCCTCTTAAACCTCACGCCCTTCTAAACCTCACGCCCTTTACTCCCTCCGAGGTGCTTCGCACCTACGGCACGCAAAGCGTGCCTCTGCGGTCGTCAGGGCTGCGGTTTAAATCCGATCCCTTCGGGCTTCGTTGCTTCGGTCGCCAGGGCTGCGGTTTAAATCCGGGCGTGAAAGGTGCTTCGCACCTACGGAACGCGTAGCGTTCCTCTGCGGTCAGCATCTACGATGCTGCACCTGTGGTGCCTCTGCGGTCAGCATAGTAGATGCTGCACATATGGTGCAGCTGCGGTTTTAATTATTTCATAGTTTTAGAAGTTTGTTTTGTACGTCTAGATATAATTACACGACGTTCATTTGGTGGTAGATATATATAGTCATTATCAGGATAAATCATAGTTTTTGACGATATTACATATTTAAGAAATGTAGAACGTCCGGTTTTGAAGGATTTTTCCATAGTTGCACCGATTTTAGTTGCTACCTTAATCATTATATTAAGATCTGAAGGTATATTTATTGTAATTTGTCGGTTAGGATGAATTGTCCAATATAATTCTAAACATTTTCGAATAGCACATGTTCCAGATCCATAATTCTGATATTCGGGACTAATAAATATGTCTAGATTATAATTTATCGATGTTGTATTTTCAGATAAAGGTATATTATGTCGCTGAGATGTTTTATTATATTTTTGTTTATTAGAATGTTTATTAACTTGACGTATACCAATTATACCAATAGGATTAATTTTACCAATATAATATTCCCGAATTAGATAATAATAATTTGTACGAACTTTATCTGATTGAGTTAATTCAATATCACACCATTCTATAAATTTCTTTGTTTTTTCACATCCCCATATATCCCCACCTTTAACACCTTTCATCACAATTGGATCTGATGTTAATTGTGAAATGAAATCATAATGAATAGTACTAATAGTATCCAGATGTATATTAAAATTTAAAGTATTATACATTAGTGTTTTAATATTTTTTTCACACCATTCATGACCACCATCAATAGTCTCTAATATAGAAACTAATGTAGGTATATCACTATCGTGCACATCTTCTTCATTTATAAGTTCACGTGCTAATTGTCGCTCATCATCATCTAATATAGATGGGATAAGATTTTCACATAATTGTATTCCAGCTGTTATAGTCATAAAATCATATAAATTACCATGTTCTCGTAAAGGAGAATATAATTTTGGATCTAATTGCGATATAGTTGACGCACTTGTATAGCTAGACATGTTTGATGCTAAGAGGGTCAATCGAAGTATGTATAGTCGCAATGGTCAAGTATTTTACGTGTTTTATATTAAGAATATATATTTTTAATTAAGAACATTCAATTTTATCAAAAAAGTTAAATTGTAAAAATTGAAAGGGTATTTATATATATATAATCAATGCAGAATTTATAAGATTATTATATTATTCTATTATAACTAAGTATTTAAAAGGTCAATATGTCAACTACAATGGTATTTAAGGCAATTAAATCAGCTAATGAAGTTAAAGGACCACCAGTACTTGTATTCCTAGCCGGAGGACTTAAATCTGGTAAGACTACAATTGCTAATCAGCTAAAAACGATGTGTAATAAAGATGGTATGAAATCAGTTATTGTTGAACAAAGTCCTGATTGTAATAAGACATATGATGAACTTAAGAATAGCTTAGCTCAAGCATGGAATCTAAAGAAGAGTTCTGCTGAGATTAAGCGTGATAATGAAATCCGTATTGCGACTGTCGAACTTGACAAGTTATCTAAGAAACTTAACGAAACTAATGTTACTGATACCGAAAAGTATGAAGAATTAGCACAACTACAGATTGATCTTAATACTCGTATTGTTGCACTTAATAATCAACATGGTGAGATAGCTACAAATAGTGAATATGTAAATCATGTTATTATTCTTGATCGCACTCAAATCTATAAGGCACACCGTAACACCGTAACTGAGATTTATATGAGTATCTTTAATTCGGCTTATCCGACAGACAAGTGTATTGGTGTAAATATGATTACTAGTTTAGACAATTGTATTTCTCGTATTCCTAAGAATCGTAATTATGATCGCGTTGTTAAGTTTATGACCGATATTTATGAAGGATTTGAAGGTGATCATATGACTGTAGATCAAGGATATGTATATATATTCGATATTAATGGATTTACTCCTAATACTACTGAACTAAAGACTGTTACTAAACCGCAATTACGTCGTACTCAATCTAGTATCGGAGGAGGCGGAGGCGGTAGTAGTGCAAATGTATGGAAGATTCATAAACCTGAAGTATCTGAAGTATCTGAAGTATCTGAAGTATCTGATACAACTCCATTTGATCCTGTCGAGTTAGCCCCTGAAACCACATCTAATAACGAACCTACTAAAATGGAGGGATTTGTACTTGCACTTGATAAGGTACAGCGAACTGGACTTATGGCAACTCTTAAGAATCTAAAAAGACAGGGTATTCTGGGTACTGAGGCTCTTAAACATCCGGTTATATATTGTAATGCTATATCATGTCGTCGTACTACTAAGGAGTTGACTAGTAAGTCATTCAAGAATGTCCCAATGCCTGGAACTAAAGTTACTGTAACATTTAATGCATATGTATTTGATAGTCTACTTGGATGTCTAACTGGTCGTATCGACGATACAACAAACTTTGTATCTGGACGTACATTCCTACCAATCGATCTTACTCCTGGTAACAATGGTAATGCAAGCAAGATGCTCGAAACTAAAACAGGTATTCGATATGTTATTGATCCTATTACTATCGAAATGACAGTTGGTATTATTATTCGTAACCCAGATCTTACAACTAAGACTGTCTATGATGTCAGCGATATTGCAGTGAACATGTTCGAAGTGTTGTCCAAAACTCAGTAAATTTTCATATAATTTTGTTTATTTTTTTCATAAAACTATACAAAAAATTATATTATTTTAAATCTAATTTGGGACTTCTTCCGCTGTGTCATTAAGTTTGGAATAAAACTCCAATGCATCTGGGTGTGCACGAATAGAATCGGGATCAAATGCCAATAAATATAGACCTTGAATCGTTCGAATACGAGATAGAGCAACATAAATTTGATTAAATTCAAATGTATTTTCGCCAATATCCATTATCGCACAATCAAATTCAGATCCTTGAGATTTATGTATAGATTGTGCAAATGCTATAATTAATGGAATCTGAGTAAGAGATCCTAATTCATCTGGTGTTGTCCATGTATGTTGGCCAATTGTATGAATTGTTCCATCTGTAAATTTAACAATAGGTAAGTTAAGTTCTGATTTATCAATAATAATGCCTGTTGACCCATTATGTTTATTAATTAATGGATCATTAACTATAAACATTACACTTGCTCCGATTTTCATTACTAAATTCGTCTCAATTGATACATTATTAAGTAATTCTTTCAATTCGATCTCACTTTTAATTTTATTCCATGTTATACATGGTTCCCATGTATATTCGCTATTAAATTCGTCAGTTTCTAATTCTTGCATTTTTTTCTTATTTAACTTATTTACATCACGAAGGAGCGGAAATAGATTTAATGGCTCAGTATGAATACCATCTTCTTTCCAACTTCGATTAAGCCTAGATTCGAATAATTCAATTGTTTTAGCACTTGGTTTACCAATACGGATTTCACCAAGTGCTATACGGAAATCAATATTATCTTGACGAAAGTTATGTTTAAATATTACTTTATTAAGAAATACTTGATCAAAATTATCAGATTTAAAACAATACTCATCTTTTATAGGTGGTAATTGTAAGAAATCACCAGATCCAATAATTTGAATACCTCCAAATGGCTTATTAGGATTTAGAATTGCCCGTGCAATCTTATCAAGTTTATCAAATAAAGTCATTCCTAGCATACTAATTTCATCAATAATCAGAATCTTGATTCGTTTCCAGTTTGCCATTTTCCATTTACTTCCACGAATATTTTCAATATATTCCGCGACTGTATTCTTACCTAATCCAATAGACAACGTTGAATGTAATGTTCTAGCACCAGGAATAAGTGATGCGGCTTTACCAGTTAATGCGGATATATGCAATTTCCTATTTGATTTAGCACATATTTGACGAATTGTATTGATAATATATGTCTTACCTGTTCCACCAGGTCCAAGAATTATTACAGTTTTACCTTGTTTAAATAATTCTAATGTATATTCTTGTTCTGTAGATATGTCCATTATTATAGGCTTCAAATATACACGTGTGTTAATAGTAAAAATATGTGATTATAATATTATAAATATCATACTCTTCAATTTTCAAAAAAAACACATAAAGTGTTTTTAATAATAATGCACAACAAACCACAAACATAGCTAGTTGTTGCGATGTTCACGACTTGAAATGCATGAATCGCTCGTCCCAGATATCTGGGACGAATGTCCAACCCGCCGATTCGAACTGTTTGCGAATATCCTGCACGTTTACGAGCGAATCGACGTAGTCTGCGCCGAATAGGTCCTGAAGGCGTTTTTCGAGCTCGGTGATGACCAGGCACATTTGTTTCGTGCCACTCATATCGCAGCGGACGAACCGCTCAACCATCTCGTTGATGGTTTTGATCACCTTCTGATCGCCTGTGTCTGCCATTGAGACCTGATCAGGCGGCGTTACGCAAGTCGCAGGCTTGGAATCCGGAGGCTTGGAATCCGGAGATTGTTGCGAGTCGCCCAATCCGATCTGAACAACCACAGCGACGGGGATCGACTTACAGGAGCCCATGGCGATTGATGAAGAACTACAGGATCCCATTGTATGGAATTTGGTAAACAAAATCGGTTGTTTTTTTTTGATGTTATTGTAATTTTTTTAAAGTAAAAATATTCAAATTTGGCAGAAATATTAATTTGGATGAATACCCTTAATTATCTAGATTATAATGAATTTTTAGATTATTTTTATTTACTATATTCGACCTTACGCTCTTTACTTTCTCAGAGGCGCCTCTGCGGTCGTAAGGGCTGCGGCCGACCCGGGTATTTCGATTTGTTTCAACCCGGTTGAGCCGTGAGGGTCATATTCTTTGATTATCAACCATGCTCGGTGACGATACATACCTTTGACATAAAGATGAGCAAGGCCATGTTCTCGAAGCATTTTCTGTACTTCGATTTTAATAACTCGGGGATGTTCATACAATAGATTTAATGCCTGATTCCAAGTCATATTAGATTTATATAGATCTTCAAGCTTATATTGCTTAAATAAGTTTAAAACTGGATTAACATATGTTGGTAAAGTAATCCAATTAGCCATGATTTTACTTGTTTTTATCTAAAGAATTATAATGTGTGGAAATACTGCAACTATAAATCCTATATGGTAATATAGTTAGTTATAATATGATTTATTCAAATTTAATTTTTTTAACTCTAAATACATATATAACATTCTTAAAAAAAACACTAAAATTATCATCACAACTCAGAGAGAACCAACTCGAATCACCCGATTCCCATCTAATGTAGGATAATAGATGTAGATACCCGGGTGATCCGCATTATAGCGGTTGTAGTCGTAGTTAAAGCAACCAATGAAGCCGATATCATGCAACCGAATAAGCAGATTGGATCGCGCGCGGTCGTGTGCGTTCAGCACATTGCGGATACGAACCATGTCATTTGGGGTGATATCGTCGCAGGAACCCAAGGCTATGGGTCCCCGGTTGTGACTCATGGCTTTGGGTCCCAGGTTGTGACACATGGTGCGGTGGTTGCACTTAAAGCTGGACATATTGAGCGAGTAGAAGGTATACGTACGTACGGGCACAAATATATGTATAATAGATAATATTTTGGGGTATTATAATTCAAATTTGGCAAAATATAAAAAAAAACAATAAAATACATATATGACCATCGCGGGCTTTGCGCTTCGGATTTAACCTCACAGGCTTGGTGCGTTGCGCTGTCTTGTGGTTCAATCCTAAAAAAAACAATAAAATACGTATATTAAGAATCAAGATAGCAACCATATATTGCCGGTACATATTCTGCAGCCGTTACTGAATCAGCTGCGTCACATCCATCATCCATCAACCACTCCACAATATCAGTATGACCACCATTCGTTGCTGCGATGACTTCATACCGACCTGTTCGACATTCGTAGTTTTCCATATCCTGGGCATACTTACATTTATTTTCTCTTAGCCATTTTACCATTTCGATATGTCCGTTTTTTGCTGCTGATACGATCTCACCACCACGACAATCGAATTTGAAACCATATTTCTGCAATAATTTCACCATTTCTAAGTTACCAATACTAGCTGCAACCTTTAATTCATCACCATTTATGAATTTGAATCCATTGTTCAACATCCAGTCTACTAGCTCCAGACTACCACTGATGATTGCATACTCGAGATCTAGAAAATAGTACTTATTACTAGCTGCAAGTGCCTTAACCATATCATTTAGATTACCGCGACGGGCGGCTTCGGATGTTGACATGATGAATGTTATGATTTAGTATGGACTTAATAGTTATACTGTAATAGTACAAAAATTCAAATTTGGTAAAATACTAAAAAAACACAATACCTATAATCACGCCTTTTTTCGTATTAAACCCTGAACGACACGACGCGCCAAGCATGTGATGGGTCACGAAGAAATCGGATTTAAACCGCAGCTGCACCACAGGTGCAGCATCGTAGATGCTGACCGAAGTCGGCGCGCAGCGCTTGACCCTCACGGCCAGGCGGCTCAACCCGGCTATACCGAATCGGATTAAAACTGCAGCTTGCACTTCGTGTGTAGCGACGTAGATGCTGACCGAAGTCGGCGCGCAGCGCCTTTCACGCCCCGGATTAAAACCGCAGCCCTGGCGACCGAAGCAACGGAGCCCGAAGGGCGTAGTGCGTAGGGAGTAAAGGGCGTGAGGTTTTAGTTATTATTCAATTATATTGATGATTTTATTAGTGATACTCGAAAGCTCACTTGTTAGTTGATTATTATCTAAAAATATCGTAGTTAGACGTGGTAGATTACCAATTTCATCTGGTAGTATCCTACTAGATGGGTCCGCGCTCTGCGCTGTTGCTAGTTGATTATCATCCAAATATAACTTAGTTAGATTTTGTAGATTATCGATTTCATCTGGTATTATCCTAATGGATGGGTCTGTGTCCTGCAATTCAATCCGAGAAAGGTTCTGCGGTTTAGGTACAACCATAATGCAGTTATACTGATATAGTTTGAGTTCGTCAGCACTTTTGTTAAGTATTTCAGCAGTTGCTGAAATACCATCAAGAATTGCGATGCAATCATCGAATCTTAGTTGGATTTTTGCTGCTTCTAACAAGCTACGCAGTGTATCTGTATTAGTTCCATATACTACTGCGATGTTACCAGTGAGTGTCCGAAAGATAGCAGTAACAGTTTTTGATGTATTAGGTTCTAATGTACTAGGTGATATAACTAGAGACCCGTCTGAAATAGTTTCACATTCTGAGTTGTTTTCCATTTTGTTGAATTCGGCTGATTCTATGAATTGAGCAAGTTGTGAGATATAATTTTTTATAACCTATATATTCAATTTTTTAAATTGATCCAATTCCACTTATAAATAATACAACTAATAATAAAACTATCGAATTAACACAAAAGCTGATAAGATTAGTCTGATTATATATACATTGCGATACATTTTTTAAATTTATTGATAATTTAATATTAGTACTTAAATTTAACGCATGAATTGTATATATCATTGATAATATCCAATATACAATCATTACAATCGATGTATATATAAATATAGTATATTGAGTTGACCATTTTGAACATCCATGTATTATATGTCGTGATGTTATTATTGTTACTAAAATATACGTATTAAGTGACAAAACGATAGCATATACATATGAAATTAAATCAGTTATCTGTAATATATTAATAATTTCAGTAGTTTTATTTAATGCACAATTTGTATCAATAATCATTAAATATTCTGTCAAAGGAAGCCATAAAAGTATACATCCATATATTAAACTTGATAACGATATTGGTTTGCAATAATTATTCATTTTATATTATATATAACTTATATATAATAAAAAATGAATAATACAATAGAATATGTTATATTGATAATAATTGTCATAATTGCGATTATATATACTACCATATTATTATATTATATAATGTCGAAAAATAAATCAGGTAGTGATGAAAAAGCATCAAATCCACCACAAACAATTCAAATAGTCAAAAGTTTATCTAAAACCATAAAATTAGATAAATTAGAAATCAAATTACCACATACAGATGAATATCAACAGATATTAGAATCATCAATTGACAATAATCTAAATGCTTATAAAATAGATAAAAATTCATTCTTGAAAATGAATGAATATATACATAGCAATATAAGATATAAAAGAAGATGTTTACCTGTAAGTATTAAAGATGGTAAAATAACATATACTGTACCTAATCCAAAAGCAACTATATGGAAACGAGATGGAGTTGATAATAGGGTATTTACATTTATTAGAATGATAAAAGATTTAGATAAATGGTGTGATGATAATTACTTAATATTACCCGAATGTGAATTTGTTATTTATGTAGCAGATACATATGCATGGGAAGAAATAGCTAAAGATTTACCTTGGTTTATAATAGCAAAACCAATGAATCGACCTGGTATTCTTATCCCAGATAATTCATTTATAACACATGGTGAATCTGGCGATGTCGGATTAGAATATGTGAAAAAAGGTACAAAATGGATGTGGGATCGATTAATAGAAAAGAGTGCTGCATTACCTGATAAAGATAAAATAGATACATTATATTTCAAGGGTGCAAATACGGGTACTTTTAAATTTTCAACACGCGAATATTTATCTAAATATAAATGGGATATACCAGTCATGATTACATTAGATAATAAACATGAATCTATGTTTAACTGGAATAAATATTCAGGATTACTAAATTTACCAGGACATCAACCTTGGTCATATCGATTAAAATATTTATATTTACTTAAATCACCGGTTGTTAATGTTGATGTATTACTACGATATGATAAATTAGAAAAATCTAATGATAGCTTAGATCGATGGATTCAATTCTTTGATCCGATATTTATCCCGAATAAAGATTATATCCAAGTTAGTCAAGTATATTATGATTATCCGAAATTACCCGATTTTAATGAACTTAAAAAAGAAAGTTATGATAAGATTGTTGATGATATTAAAAAATCATATAATATTTTGTCGGATAAATCTGAATATACTAAACATACATATGAAAAAATATCAGAGTTATCATCATCTCGTATTTTACAGTTTTTATATGTAACAATTGTAAAATATTCAATAATTGCAAATAAATTATAGGTATATACAATTATATATGATATATATATATATATGATATATATATATATATATAACTATTATACATATTTAATAAAATTATTCAATTCAAAAATTATAAATGTCAACTGATCATGCAACACATATTAAACATGCGGTATTTAATATATGTGAATTAAAAGATAGTGCTAGTGACGGTGCGGGTGTTTTAGCAATAAATGATACCAATAGAGTTACTCGAATTCCTGCTGGAACAACTGGTCAAATATTAACATATACTGGTACTAATCCATATAAAATATCATGGCAAACAAGTTCAGCATCTTCAGTTGCGCAATATCAAACATTAACTAATATTAGTGGTAGTATTGGTAGTGATAGTGATCCAGCTACTATAGTTGGTAAGACGCCAATAGATGGTAATTTTGATGTATATGCAATTGCTATAAGTAATTCTGGTAATTATTCAAATAAATTAACTAATACAAGTGTTATTAATGGACATAAAATTGTAATAACGGTTGTTAAATTATTTTCAGGAAATAGATACAGATTATATTCTGAAAATACAGTTTTTAATGGAAGTGGCACACTGGGCGGTGGACCGGGATATTTTGAAATGGATTCAGTTGGTCAAGGAATTCAATTAGTATATACAGCGTATGGATGGGCAGTTATCGGGGGTGGAGGTGCAACATTAGTTAATTTATAAAATTTGAATTTATAATTTTTCAATATATAATAACCATTTAAAATCCCATACCCTCCGAGTTGCTTCGTACTTACTGAATACCTGACTCTTCTAAACTTGGTAATTTAATGGCTAATAATCTAGAAATTAATGATCTAGAAATTGATAATCAAAAAATGGATAATCTGGAAATGGGTCTTGAAATTGATCCAAAAATCGAGGATTTTATTAGTAAAAAAAACTTCGAAAACTATTTATTTCAAATCATACAAGCCAATATTGCTATATTTGATAATTTTAACGTACTTAATATATTAGTTGGAAATAGTCCCCCTGTATTTAATATTCACAGAATTACTATTAATTCTGATGAAATGTTTGTAAATATATTTACTCAATGCAATAAATTAGATTGTATAATACACGATGTATCTAATTTATATGGTACTTACAAACATAAAAATTGTGTGTTAGTCGTACTCGGTAATAATATCGACTTCATCACATTCACATATCAATTTAATAAAAAACAAATGGCTGAATTTTATAATAACCAATAACTTATGAAATATGTTTCTTAGTTAATACATGTTTTTCCCATTGCTTTATAGAATATTCACATCCATTCGCACATTTTTTACATGTTAATTTATAATTTGTATTAATTTCAGCATTCGGATCGGTTATCATACGAATTGATTCATAATTCTGTTTTTTAGTAATATGTGCTTTAGTTTGATTATGTTTATCTAATTTACTATTTTCAACTGAACACTTACAATAAATACATTCACTTATTTGTGAATCAGAAGATATATTCGAAGTTCCAAATGTTTTCATATCATCAACACTACTTACTCCACCTACATTAATCGATTCAACTATTTTAATATGTTTAACCGATTGTAAATGATTCTGCCATCGTACTACAGCAACTTCACATTTACATATATCGCAATATTTTGGTGGAATTGAATTAGATAAAATCAAATTAATATTATCCAAATTACATGATGAATTTATAGGATATGTTATATTACTTACTGATGTTGATTTACCCAATTCATCCGTATAGATTTGAGTCTGAATTCGTAACCGTTCAGAGAAATAAGGATCCATATCTTCACGATGTGTTACCGCAATCATAATCGGTTTAATAGATCCAGGTGTATCCTGTAATGCCAATATTGATAATGCTTCAACAACTTTAGGTAAATTAACATCATCAAGACATCCAAATCCCTCATCAATCATAAAACATGCCGGTAGTGGTATTTTTGCTACTTTAGATATAGCCCATCTGACAGCTAATGCAAGTACAAACTGTTGATATCCACTACCTAATGATGGTGGTATACTCAATCTAGTTGCACGGTCAATTAATGATAATTCATATTCAGATGTAAACTCAAATGTGAAATTAGCTTCCATCGATAATAACGCAGATTCTAATTGATATGTTATATCAGATACAGCAGTTTCGAGTAATTTAGCACCAATACCATTCTTCGGATGTAATAATAATCGATATGCGGCTAATGTAGCAACTTGATTATCAAATTTAATTATATCAGTCATATTATCTAAGAATACGGTATATTTACTTTTAAATTCAATATACTCACCATTATTTAGTAAATTATATTTATCTTGAATATACGATAAATCAGTATTTAAATGTTGTAATTCCTCTGCATATTGGACTTGAATAGTAAGTATTGAGGTATATGAATCAGTAAGTATATTTATATCATTATTGATTTCGTCGATTACTTGTTTTTGTGTTTCAACTATAATATTTAATTCATTTAACTCGTGTTCTAAATCTTTTATATGTGATGTAATCGTTACTATTACACCATCGGCGGATTTAATTTTTGATAATTTAGATTCAAGTTCAAAACATTGTTTCTGCTTAATCTGAAGTGTTGATTTCAAATCATTAATTTGATTATTAATAGAATCATATTCAGACTTCATCCGATCTATTACTGATTTGATATCTTCCGATGTATCAGATAATAGACTCTGACAGAACTCATCATACTTAGCACATACCGATACTGCGTTATTCCATTTCTCATATGCAGTATTTGAATTATTCATAGATTCAATTTGTGTGTTGCGGTATATTTCTATCTTATTAATTTCATCTTCGTGGGATTTAATTTTTTTATCATTTTCAACAATTTGTATATTAATCTTGTCTGTTTCTGTATTATAATATTCAATAACACTCGGGTATTTTGCTAATGCTATTTTACGCAACTCATTAAATTTGTCTTTATCACTTGTTCCTAATGTTATATTCGTATGATCACATCCTTTACATCCAATTACTAAATGTTTTGATACTAATGTGCGGATATCACGATATGTTGCTGCTTTAAACCCAATTTTGATTATATCATCTAAAGATTTATCAAAATCAGCTAATTCGAGTTCTGATATTTTTAGAATCTTTGTGACATTAGTCGATGTAATCATACATTTAGTACATTTTGTCTTAATACTATTGAATTCAATCTGTCTATTATTTGATTGATTAGACAGATTAATATTATTTTGTTTTAAATCAGATATATGTATAATCTCAATATTTATAGCTTTAGACGTTGTCTTATTAATATCTTGGAAATCAGATTGTTTATATAATAATGGTGGAGATTGTTTAGATAAATTAATCAGTTCATCAGTTGGTCGTGTAATTGATGTGCTTTTCTTTACAATAATCGGATATTCTGTTATAACTTTATTCGATTGATTATCGAGTAATTGTTGTTGTAATCCCTTAATTTCTTCAGATATTTGAGTAATTTGTAATTCTATATTATCAAGTTCGATATTATTAGTATCCGGAATACTATTTGTATATTCTATGATTTTTGCTTTAATCTTTTCAATTCGTTGTTGATTATTAATTTGTGTAGATGTAATAGATTTTAAATCCATTGTTTTTTGCATTAGTTGTTCTTTTGCAGCCGCAACTGCATTAGAATCTATATTTGTTTTAAGTTTACTAATATCATCAGTATGTGTATTAATTTTTTCAGTAAACTGTGTAAGTTGTGATTCCATAACCGATAACTTAGCAATATATTCATTTTTAATTGTATTAAGATGAGTAGATGCGGCACCTTCTTTCCAAGCTGATGGATCTATATTATTATTTTCAATCTTCTTTAGAAATGTTCGACGAATAACACGTTCTGACCTAATTTCATTATTAGCACTTGTTAAATATTCATCAAATGATCCCAATTTCAATAAAGCTGATAATATTTTACGTCTATCTGCTGGTGTTGAAAGCGAAAATGGACGAGATCCGGTAACTTCAGATGGTCGAAGGAATACAACCTCATTTAACCATTCTAAGTCTCCTAACATTAATCGAGCCATATTTGCTGTTTCAGTAATTGTATCTCCTGTTAATTCTTCTCCATCATACCATAGCTTAATCATATGATCACTTCGTTTAAGTTCGCCACGACTTCCAGACTTTTCAATTATTCCGATTTTATTATCAATTCGAAATGTCAGACGTAATTTAAATCCTGGCCCATTTCGACGTGCAATATCACGTTTACTACCTCGTGGAAATTCATCACACAATGCAAATGTAATAATATCAAATAAACTCGATTTGCCTGCCCGATTAGGGGCTACAAATCCAACTAATCCAGGTCGACCATTCCGTAACGCATCGAAGTCCACTATATTATTATTACCATAACAAAACATATTACTAAATTCTAATCTCATTAACTCGACACGCGGTGCATCTACATTAAGCCCTAGACCATTTGATATATTTAGTTCATACATCGAAATTGCGGCTTGTTTAACATTTTCTGGTGTATTATTGGTATCTAGGATTTGATTAGCTAATTTTACATGTGTCAGCCAATCTAAATTATTTGTTTTATGTTCAACCGATTCAGCAGATATAATATCGGATTCAATAGGAATATCCGGGTCATTAGATAAATACCCATATGTGTCAATCGTACGTGGTTTAAATCCAAATTTATTAGTATATCGATCTATGATATCAGATAATATAATATCTGAACGTATATTTACATCATATTTTATACGATATGACTTCGGGTTTTCAGGGATTGGTAATTGTGTAATATCTTCTCCGACTACATTAATCTTGATTGTTAATGGCGCAACTGGATTATAAATATCGACTGGTGTTATTACTAGATTATTAATATTATCCGATAGGATGGGTCCATGCGCCGTGGTAATACTATCCCATATTAAATATCCATGACCATTATGATGTTCTCCAAAACTCAAACATAACATTGATCCTGGATACCAAGCCCTTGCAATCGGAGATTTAAGTTCAAAATCAATCTCCTGACGTAAATGTATATCACCAAGTAAGATTGCACATACTCGATCTGGACCGGCAATACGAACTAAATCAGATAAGTTATTTTTTGATAATGGTGTATCGGCGGCTTCAATTCCGTTTGGATATTTCGCACCGGTTACACTTTCATGATATAGTCCAACTAGTGGTTTACCAGGATTTTGGTCGAGTATTGTTTTAAGTTTATCTAAACTAGCTGGCATTCGACCTGGTACACCAGTAATCCAAACTATATCAGCAAATTCATATACATCAGAATATTTAAAATAATTAACACGGGGAGGTTGTAAATTTACTGCACCGCCTGCAGCATTCAACATTGGACCTATTAGATCAGGTGCATCTTCGGCACGTACATTAAGATCATGATTACCTGGAATTAAAACAACCGGCGCAATCTCTGATAATATGGTTAATAGATATGCTACATCTTCCCAATTATGTGCACTTGCTTTTGACATAGTATCAAATATATCACCAGCAATTGCAATAACATCGGGCTTCGGATCTAATTGTCTAATACTTTCGGCTGTTTTATCAAATATATAACGGAATTCATCTCTTCGTTGATCTTTAACATGAATATCGGCTAAATGAATAATCCTCATTTGATAAAATATAGTATTTCTAATGCAATTACATATGATACTAATATATACATCAAATATGCAATTCAAAAAATATATATTTCCACAATGTGCCATATCACACTTTGTGTAAATGGAGTGAGTGTAACATATACACGATGCGATATAATGCTGCTATTTAAATTGTTTTGTTTGCTCGTAATAATGTTTTATCGCATATATTTTGTCAGGTGGTCCTGTAAAATGAAATCCGTTAAGATTTATATCTGTTATCGTCTTTGTTTTCATAAAATTAAATCCTATATGAGGTGTTTGAATGCGGTATCCGCCTATAATGTAAGTTTTGTGACCTAAGTGATCCAGTGTAATAAATATTATTATAGTATCAGCAGCACGTATAACATGTGTCATATAATCGGAAAATATTTTTGACATATAGTAAAACGCAATTATTATTGTTTTAGGTGGAATATTTTTTAAATCTTTAATTGTTTTTATATTGCAATTAATATGTGTAAAATGTTCTATATTCATGTCAATTGGTGAGTTATGAAATAATATATCATGTAATCCGAGTGAAATTTCATAAAGATTCGTATATTCTGTCATGTTTATTATATCATATATAATATCCGGAATATTTATAAAACTACCTGTTGATATTCGAGAATCATACTCATACATAATTGCATTTAAATATATTTCTTTATTTAACATCATATCATCAATATAATACCAATCTTTAGATATATCGACTGAATAATCCCTATATTTTACAGTAATTTTTGTTTCATATGTATCAATATCAATATTTGCTTTATTACTATAATCATTGTTTTGTATTTTATCATATATATTATTTAATTTGTTTAATAAGTTAGTTGCATTTAACTTTGTTAAACCTTGTTTAGAAGTTAACTCATAAAGTGTATATTTATATATTATGTTTAATTTATCAACCCACGTAGATTTACCAGTTAAATATCTCATTAATACATGATAAAAATATGCAGATTGATTGTTAGATTTATTAACCATATATTTCTCAATTAAATCAAATATTATATTTTCTAAACCTAATACATACCTAAGTTGATACCGCTTTTCAACATCTATATCAATCGAATTTGGAATCAATGTTTTATATAAGGATTTCATAAATATATTTAATAATATATAACTTTGTATACTATAAATATTTTCTATAATGGTATTCATTGATATAAAATATCCATGTGTACTATTGCCTATTGATCGACGTAATAAAGATATCATATTATTAATTGTTATATTTGGATTATTAATTGAATATTTAGATAAATAATCTGATATTATTTTTTGAGCTAATGAACAATCCCCACATTGATCAACTCCGGATATTGTATCCGGAGTTGACACATGAAACCCATATTGTCGGCGAATTTGATTATAATAAAATAAATTTTCTTCGCGTTTAAGATGATCATATAATTCTATTTTTACATCGGTAAATATTAATCGGGTTTCGCCGCTTGTTGTTCCTGCATACGATTGTATTATTTCATCTCCGACTATATACCTAAATTGTTTCTTCTTATAATCTGCAATAAAATCAACTTGATGTTTAACTTTATCAAAATAATATTTATACATCCCGCTATTACAATTATTTTCAAAAATAGCCTTTTCTTTATACATATAATATGGAGGACGGAATTTTAACATTGATAATCTTGGTTTCATTATATTTAACCATGATAACATCATTGCACTATTAACACATATATCTAAATCAGTAATATCCTTCTTTCCAAATGTATTAAGTTTTAACATATCATGTGCATTCGTACGAATATCACTTGCAAATATTATATTTGGTATTTTCTTACAAAATTCAGCAGTATCATCTTTAAAATAATCTTCAATTATTATATTATTATATGTATTATATCCGATATCACCTGAAATAATATGTTTAATTATATCTAAATACATATTATCAATATATGTACCAGATCTCCATTTATCAGATATAGTTTTAACTTCAATACTATCACGATTTAATTTTTGTATTTTAATACCATCAAAAATATTAACAATTCTTTTATGTATATTAAATTTATTTGTATTTGCACAACAAAAGTATAACACAGTATCATTTGGTACATCATAATGACTACCATTATTTGATTTATACAACAGATGTTCCGCAGGATCAATCAAAATAGCTTTCATATTTGGAAATAATTTATTAAGGATAAATCCTTTATGATTAGGTGCAGATCCAGCGTATACTAATGTAAATGAATCAGTATGTAAAGTATTTGCAATAGTACAGAAATGTATTTCGCCGATAAGTAATTTAAGTTGTCCGACATGTTGACTTATATAATATGAACATGATGGTTCATATTTTAATCTTTCTGTAATATCGCGGACATATAACAACGGTTCAAATGTCTTATTTAATATATCATTAATTAATCCATTTTTGTTAAGTTTGTCAATACATCCACGTACGTCATCAATAACAACTAATTTTGTATCACCACCGGTATATACATTTAGATCTGTATCTTGATCTGGATATGCTGATAAATCTTCAAAATATTCGTCTCTTTTTTCATTTGTACCAGTTATTGGTGGATATTTATTTGTTGAAATCTTCTTTATATTACAAAATTTAAGCATAGTTATTACCATACCTATAATAATAGAGATTATTACAATAATTATAATTATAATACTAAAATCACTAATTACCATTTTTATACTAATTAGTTTGATCTATATATAAGATGTTTTGAAATTTAATTTTTTAAAAATATAATTTCTATATATTTCAGGTTTAATTAGAATAAAGTGATGATTAGAAGGGCGTGATGTTTTTTGTTAAAAAATGAAACATAGTAACTATAACTTATAAAGACACACATTTTAAGGTTATAAACATATATATTATATTTTAAGGCTTAAATCAAAAAATGTCTGAAATCAACCCAATTAATATTGATGTTAATGATGTATATCTTACTGATATTGAAGAAGCAGTAATATTGACATTAGATGGTGCAATTGTGATTGATAATCCAATTATTACAAATTTAATTAGTGTTGATTCATCTAATAAATTAAAACTTAAAGGTGTTACTAATTGGTTTCAATTAGTAGGTGTTATTATGACATTTCGAGTAAAAAATGAAGATACGGATTCATTAATTAATGATAATCAGTGGTTTAATAAAATATGTGAATATCTAAACACATTTGATATTATTAATAGTGAACTTATTGCACATGCTGTGATCACATACATCAACATGCATATGTTTGTACCTATTCCTTAACGTTCCATATTACTTGTTTCAGGTTTTGGTGATGTATTTAATTTTAAATTGGCGAAACTATTGGCTGCAGTGGGACAACATCGAGCCCATACACTATCACATTCTTGACATGAAATCTTTCCATCTTTATCTAAATCAAATTTTTCCATTACCCAATCATATGCTTTTTGAATAATCGTAGGTAATCCGGCTCCTATAAATGCTTGAAAGATTGCTACTTTTTGATTATTCGATTCAGGAATCTCCTCATATAAACGAGTAATCACATATTCAACTAATTTTAGTTTTTCGGCACCCGCTAATTCAGTATTTTTTGTTAAAATTTGTACAACTTTTTGAATTATTATACCTATATCAGATGCTGTAACATTCTTTACATCTACACCTTCATGGATTTTATTATACAAAATTTCTATATCCTGAATATCTATCGAATTTGGTGGATTCATTTTTAATAAACCTCACACCCTACGGGTTTAAATCCGTAGATGTAAAAGATGTTTTTGCGTCTACGTAACACGTCTATGGAACAAGCTGTTTAGGATGCGAAATATGGACTTAAAATATAAGCCGGAATGTGGGATAAATGTAGGATAAATATGGGATAAATGCGGGATAAATGTGGGATGTACAAAGTTTGGCACCAAGTTTGATTAAAAGTTGTGTCGATTCTTTCTAAAATATAAGATATATTTACTTCGTAGATATATATAATTCAATTTAATTTTACTTATTTTTTATAACTTATAAAAAAGTATTAACGAAATATACTTCTTATGTACTTCTTATATATATTTTAAATCTATATTTAGAAAGATATATTTACTTCGTAGATATATAATTCAATTTAATTTTACTTATTTTTTATAACTTATAAAAAAGTATTAACGAAATATACTTCTTATGTACTTCTTATATATATTTTAAATCTATATTTAGAAAGAATCGACACAACTTTTAATCAAACTTGGTGCCTATCACGGTACATCCCACAATTATCTTACAATTATCCCACAATTATCCCACAATTATCCCACATTTATCTCACATTTATCCCACATTTATCCTATATTTATCCTATATTTATCCTATATTTATCCCACATTTATCCTATATTTATCCTATATTTATCCCACATTTATCCCATATTTATCCCATATTTATCCCATATTTATCCCATATTTATCCCATATTTATCCCACATTTATCCCATATTTATCCAAATTTATCCTATATTTATTCTACATTTTTAGCTCATATTTCATCTACATTTCGCGTCCCTGGATTAAAACCGCAGCCCTGGCGACCGCAGAGGAACGCTTAAACCTCACGCCCTTTACTCCCTACGCACTACGCCCTTCGGGCTTCGTTGCTTCGGTCGTCAGGGCTGCGGTCGTCAGGGCTGCGGTTTAAATCCGATTGACGCGTTCCGTAGGTGCGAAGCACCTTTCACGCCCCGGATTTAAACCGCAGCCCTGGCGACCGAAGTCGGCGCGAAGCGCTTGACCCTCACGGCTACACGTGCTACGCACGTTTGCCTGCGGCTCAACCCGTTTATAAGGACCGAAGTCGGCGCGCAGCGCCGTGTAGGGAGTAAAGGGCGTGAGGTTTTAGTAGGGAGTAAAGGGCGTGAGGTTTTAGTGTATATTTGCATTTAAGTTATTAATCATACCCCGATTGGAAATTATGGGTTTAAATGCAATATAAAAACTTACAGTACTAATTCCAATTATAAGTATAAGTATAATTAATATGATTATAAATAAGTATTTAACCCAATCCATTTTATCTAAATTACCGCCTTTATACTTTTTTCTGTCGAATTTTTTAAAATGATCGGGTCGATTAGTATCTATCACATTCAAAGGTGGTTTTGTTAAATGCCGAATTTTATTAACAGATTTCCATTGTTCTATATTTTTTAATCTCAATGATATATATTTAGGGTTAATTAATTGATCATTACTTCGTATAATACGATTATATTCTTCTATACAATTATCAATTTCATTAATTTGAGCAGTTGCAAAATATGTTTGTGATTTAATAATATCATCTATAAATTTAGGCGTTAGATCTGATTGATTAATTAATGGGGTTAATTCCCATTTTTTAAGTCGTTTAGAAAGAATATCTAATACTGATCCTGAAGAATCATTATAGCCTTTATATCCAACACCAACAATATATACTTCGGAATTCATAGTTTTTGAATACATAGGTTTATTAATATCTAATCGATCGAATATCTTGGTTAGTAGAGCAATTAATGTTACTGTGAATTGATTAAAATAAGTATATTGTTTTGTTATCAATAAACCGCCTTTTTTTAGTGTCATTAATCCGGATATAATTTGACCTAAATTTGCAAATGCATGGAATTCTTCTTGTTTAGAATAATCAGATGATACATCAAAACCTAAATCCGATGTATATAAATCTACATTATTAGGTAATTGTCGTTGAAAATCTAATTGATTTTCCCATACAGTAACATCGCCATCATTCTTAAACTGTATTAAACTATCGGATGGTGTATATAAGGGGGGGGGGTCAGCATTTAATAAACCCATGTTTATAGCTAATTTCAGGTCATTTATATCAATCATTAACCATCGATCTTTATAATTTTTATATAAGTTAAATTTATCTACTAATAATCCGATTGCTTTTTCATTATTAGGTTCAATCATCGAAGATGCGTACCAATCATAGTTTTTAATATTAGTCATAGTATAATAATATTGATATGCTGCTAATACAAATGTTCCAGGGAATGCAGCGTTATCAAAATGAACAATTTTATCAGTGTTTGGGATAAATTCATTATATGTATTATATAATTCATATGCTTTAAGCCATGCATTTGTTACATTTGGTGTATTATAAATAGCATGTATATTATTTTTTAATTTATCTTCCATTTGAAATTGTCGTTGAAATCTAATAAAGCGTTTTCTATCAGTTTCATATGGCTTATCTAATTTAGTCTTAGCATTTGTTAGCCTTAATTCTAAATCACCAAAATCTAACTTATTAATTTTAATGTTTTTGGACTCATTCAACCCGTCTGATATGATTACATCGGATCGAATATCATAAGGTTTAAAAGCATTAATAGGTGTTATAGTAAATATAGTACACGTGGTTGTCATTTATTCATAAATTATATAATAAAAAAATATAAATTATTAAATTTTTTATCCATAATAACCAAACTATTTACACAAAGTGACATGTATAATGAATCAGCAAAGCCCTTGACTTTCACAGCTACATATACTATGCTCGAACTGCACAGGTGTATGACCCTCACGGGCATGGCGCTTCGCTTGAACTTCACGGGATTGGCGCTTCACGGGATTGGCGCTTCGCGCCACCCTGCAGTTCAATCCGAAAAAACCCTGTGGTTCAATCCGATTGGAGAATATATTAGAATCGGATTTAAACCGCAGCCCTGGCGACCGTAGAGGAACGCGAAGCGTTCCGTGGGTGCGAAGCACCCCGGAGGGAGTAAAGGGCGTGAGGTTTAGGTGTGAGGTTTTAATAAATGTTTTTTATACATTGTTTACAATATGATGCACGATTAAATGGGCCAATATAAACGGGATTTGGACATGTCGGACATTTAACAAGAGGATGACCACTTCGATTAAGTCGACTACGACATGACCCACAAAATGCCATCGATTGGCCTGAAATTGTATTAATGTTTTCTAATGTTGCGCAAAATATACATAGCAATTTGGATAATTCCGGGACTTGTCGTACTTCATTCCAAAATGTCAGCTTATTACTACAAGTACTAGACATTTTTTGTATATGTTGATTTGAAGTCAGAAATATCATAATTAACATCTAAATATAGCTAAATTCAATTTTTAAATTATTTAATAATAAAGTTTTATACTCAAAAATAGTATATATTCTTGTTATTTTTATACTCTTATTTTTTAAGCCTTTAAAAAATATACGATTTTTAACCTACCTTAATCCATAACAGGGGTAAAATGCCAAGTTCCGCACCGACGAAATCACAGACGTTCAGTGATATTGCTGATAAAACTAAACTATCTAAATCAGAAGTAACGAAAGTTATTGAGTGTCTTGAGGCATGTATGGTTGCATCTCTTAAGTCTCATGGACAATTCAAAATTATGGGTCTTAATGTTAAAGTTAAAAAGACTCCGGCTAAACCATCTCGTAAGGGTATGAATAACCTAACTGGTGAAATGGTTACATTTAAAGCGAAGCCTGCGAGTAAGACAGTACGTGCATCAGCGATGAAGAAGCTCAAAGAACAGGTGCGTTAACAATTGGTATTCTGCAAAAAATGAGGTCGTGTCGATGAGAGACTGGATATTATAGTGTTTTCGGATAAAATCAAGATTTGCCAAATTTGATTTTTTTTTAATCTCAATAATTTATCAATACTATTGTCATTTTGCTTTGCGACAGTCCGTAGAATTAACACCCTGTGAAGCTAAAAACCATTGTGTTTGGTTGTGTGTATCATGTCAGACAACGGAGAATTCTATTTTCCATGTCCAAACGCCGACGGCTCGTATCCGAAGTTGACCCATACGTTCTACGGTATGCGTACGCACACTGAGGACGGCTACCCGTTCTTCGAGAAAAGCTTGAATGACGATACGACGTTCCAGCTCACCGAAGGACAGTACCGATCTGCCAAGGCTAAGATGCAGAAGGTTGTCAACACTCTGACAGAGGAGTTGAAGGCACTCCTACTGCTCGTGGTTCCAACAGCAAATCCGAACTGGACGTTCTTTCAGCAGATTCACCACATGTGGACGGCTACATCAGTTCCGGAAACGACGCAAACCGAAGTATGGACGCTATACTTCGATAAACTGCAGATGTTGCAGGGTAGTCTGGATGCGTTCCATCCCTCGTCGTCGCGGTATGAGTGAGGTGATTCCGATAGGCGTCAAGTAGTTTGCAAAAACTTAAAAATCCGTGTCCTGTCAAGGGCTTAATAATTTAACAAAATATTTTTTTATTATATTGACTAAATGATAAAATGTATTAATTCTGAGTATAATAAAAAAAACAAAAATAGATATTTTATGTCTCAAACAAACTTTTCAAACATTTGGGTTGCTAAGATCGCAACTAACAGTGTCAGAAGGAGTGTCAATTTCTCACCATTTAACTGAGCTGCCTTGAAGATTGGTGTCCCAAACTTGTTAGCCGATATGTATACCATAGCATCGATGACGTATTCGGCGTTCGTATAGCGCACTGTCAATTCGGACATTTTGAAAAGATAGGGAAAATGTAGATATATTGTCAACGATAATAGTTAAATTATTAAGAGTAAAAAAATTCGAATTTAACAAAACTGTAATAAGCCACGATTATGGTTCAATTCGTAGACCCAAACGAATATGGGACAACCTATATAATTCAGTGAACTGTTCGTTAGTTAACTCAATGTTTTCTGTGACTATTGCCATGATCATGGCGCTATTTGTAAATACAAATAGGTCACTGTCATTGGTTATCGTATAATTGGCTGTAATAGACAACTCTGGGTCACTAAATAGATTTTCTGCGAAGTTGTTTCTACATCTGAAATCTGACATAATTGAAAGACTGCTGAAAGGTGGAGAGATAGTATGTAAATGGATGAATATACAGACTAAAAGGTATTGATTAACAAAAAAATAGTAATATTTTATCACAGATCAATCTAAGGTTCGATTATTGATAAATCGCGGTTGTACACGTTGCCGCGTAATACGGATCGTATTTCGTATAATCGTCCGACTGTATAAAGGTCTTATACTCCTTGCGCTCTGCTACCTTGCTACGTGCAACAACAAGGTCGGCTTCACGATTGCTTTCAGCCGCAGCACGATCGGCTGCTTGCTTGGCAAGGCAAATTGCGTCGCGTTGGTCTCGCTCGGCCTTGCACATCTCGGCGTACTTGGCTGCACGCCGAGTTTTTATTGCGGCGTACAACGCGTTGTACGCCGCAATTGCGGAGCGACTCGCGTTCGATGCTGCCAACACCGCTGCGTTAGCCGCGTCAAGGGTGCGTTGAGCGGTATCAGCATCCTGTACTGTTTTAGCTTTGGCGGCTTTTAGAGCGTACCATGCGGCTTTGGCAATGATGTCGGCGGCGTTTAGAACTTCCGTTGCTACCAACACTTCGGTGTCAGCGGTAGCGAGTTGCGCCGCATCCTCTGCCATCTGTTTGGGGGTGTCGAGTTTGGGCATGATTATGAGATTTTTTGATGATATGAGCCCCAAAATCCAACAGGTTTTTATTGTAAATTATTGAGAATAAAAAAATTCAAATTTGGTAAAATATCAAGAAATATCAAGAATTAATTAAAATTGGTTCATTATTACGTTTTTGCCAAACATAAATAGGTAATGGGAATTTCTTATCATATCCACATGCTATAATTCCATTAAATTTGCGATTATGTTGGGATTGATATTTAAGTAAATCCGCAGACATATCTAAACTAGATTTCTTTGAATTATTATTTAGGGTAGTTGGTAAATGTAATGCTAAATATCCCATTGGTTTTAACATATTCCATAATCTATCTATAACCGGTAATAACCATTCATTGAGCCATGATTCATAGGATTCAATAATCGGATTTTCTATGTTATATATTTCATAATTATGAAATGGTGAACTTGTAAATATACAATCTGGTGCATTTGATCCGAAATCTTCTTTAAATTCCAATAATGAATATTTTTCAATAGGCATAATCCTATATTTTACTATAGAATCAGAATTCGTATTTAACATTTCAGACATCTCAGCATACCCTTTCTCTAATTCTACATTAATATCAGTACATATATATTTGATTACACCAGCTGCGGCTGCGCCAATCATACGATCTCCCCATCCTCCGAATGGATCAAATACTATTTTAGCATTAAATAATTTATATATTTCAACTGCAGCAGATACTTTAAAATTTGTACATTCTTTTATATTTGCATAGATCGCATCTCTTTGAATTGACTTGAGATGCGTTACTAATTTTACTTTTTTTGAATTATACTTTTTAGCTATCGCATTTATATGAGCTCGGAATTTAGGATCTTGCCACATTTCATATGGTGATTTATGACCCTTAACAGATGCTTTAATTCGTGCATACTCAGTATAATAATCTGTAATTATATCACAATCATCATATACATCTCGATGCATACATATATATAATGTTAAATTATTATATTTCCATTGATTATCTCCGAAATTTGCATCATTTACAGGAGTAAATTCATTTGACATTAAATAACTTTTAGTTCGGAGATTATCGAAATAATACATCGGATCATTCATAAAAGTACGTTTATATGGGAATTCGGGAACTTTAATTATCTTGTCGGATGGGCTTAATTGATCCGCGAGCTGTGGTTCAGTTATCCTGCCGGATGTGCGTAATTGATCCGCGATCTGTAGTTCCATGACTTCATTTTTATCTTCAATTTCTGACGTAGACATATTGTTAAAGATTGGATATCCTGATTATATATATTAATAGATCCAATACTTCAATTTTAAAAAAAATACTAAAATAATATAATTACGATGCGCTAACCCATTACACCCATCAGACTAGGTAACATCACAGCAATTAAATCCTCTCGACATCACAGGTGAAGCCGTAGGTTTTTCCGATACGATATCGCTCACCATTTGAGTTGGTGAAAATCTCGCCAGCTGTCGCAAAGTTGTAGTGCGACCACCACATACTTCCAGATCCACCAATCAGGCGGTTGTCGACCTGTTGGGCACTTTGAAATGATAGTTGTTTACCCCGTTTTCGGGTTTCGAACAGGACTTCGCGCAATAGAAGCAAGAAATGCTCAGGATTGGATGGATCGATGCCATATTTCTGGTTGACATATGCCATCGACACCTGTAACCATTTGATATCCGGGCGTGTTGACTTGATCGGGGTCTTGATGTTCTGCATCATCTGGTAACGCTCGTGGTTATTGCCGAGCTTTTTGAGACGGTCGCACCTGAAGCAGTTGTTAAGCGCATTGAGCTTTTCGTCTTGGACGTTGCGAGCTTTGAACTCGGCGCGGCGAAGCTTATTGCGGCGAAGCTTATTGCGGCGGGTGTGGCGAGACTCATTGCTGCGATTGCGGCTAGCCATGGTAAAATGAGTTGATTTGTAAGAACTACAAAAATCAATTCGTTATATGTTTAGAGTAAAAAAATTCAAAATTCAATCTTCGCAAACTTCAATCTTCGCAAACTTCAATCTTCCAGGATCTCGACATTACACGTAAGTCCAAATACTTCAATAATACGAACTTTGGATCCATTCATACGTTCTAAAACACTACCAACAGGTGATAATTTAAACGCTAACCACCAATAATTCCCATTGTTTTTAAATATATCAAAGTCTACCAACATTGCAGTTTCTATAGTAATAGCACCATCTAAATTTTGGGCAATTGTGTTCATACTAATAGGAACAGATATATCTGGATTCTCATCAATAAATGCATTAAGCAATTCTAAAAATTTAGAAACATCCACGTTTTCCATATTATTGACTTCCATGCTATTTATGTTATATTTTATATATACATATACATTCAAATTTTGCAAATAACACACGTCAATACACCCGTTTTTTTGATATAATATTCACCAAACTGCGTTCCGACAGGTGCAAATTCATAATTCGACCATTTCGTATTACCATAGTCAAGACCTCGATTGTTATCACATACAAAGTCGAAATACTGCATCATTCCAAGATCGAAAATATCAACACATTTGGCCATAGCAATTTTAATCAGATCGTAGATTAGTGATGATTTGTTACGAAGGATTGGATCCTGACTCATTAGCTTTGCAATTCTACCCACAGTCATATTGATTTTTGTATATTGCGTCATCAAATTATTATTGGTAGGATTCGTATTAATAAGCGTAAAATACATACGACATAGTTTTTCCAACGTATCTAACATACACTCTATCTGCTCGTTATCTAAGACACCCATTGTGATTCTATGTGATATACTATGACCCTCACGGCTTCACGTACTACGCACGTTTGTATGTGGCTCAACCCGTTTATATGTAATATGTGCTGTTTAGAAGCCCGTGGGGTTTAAGTATGTACCTAATCCGTGAGGTTTATGTACCAATAAGTTGCTGTATAATTAATTCGTTTATATCTATGTATTATATAAATATTCAAATTTTACATTATTTTTGCTTTAATGGTGTTCGCCAATTAGGTCCATATAAATATTCTAAATATTCTATACCTGGGCATAAATATGATTTACCTAAAAACATTAGATATGACATATTACTCAATTTATCAATTAATATATTACAGTTTTTACAATTTGCATTACTTGTGCCACACGCTGCACACTCAATATTATAATCAGTGAAATCGATATCTATTTTTTCACCTTTTCTAGATATTGTTACATATGAGTTACTCATTTTAACTTGATCAACTGTAAACCCATTTTTTCTTATTATTGGTAATGCTAATCTTCTAAATTTATTAAAATCACTATACCACATACCAAGATCAACATCATCATCATATGTTATAAAATTCTTATTACGTACAGCACCTAATGCGGTACCCTCTGATAACCAAAACATAAGATTACATTGATTTAATATAGATGCAATAATTTCTAAGTTTTCTTTACATATATTTATATTTAATGGGACATTAAATATTGTATGTTTTTTCTTAATAAGCTCATTTTTAATATTATTTTTTAATGAATATGGTATATTACCAGTCCATGGTAATTCTATAATAAATATAATAAATATAATAAATATAATAAGTATAATAAGTATTCCTGTTGTTTTCGGACCCATTTTCCAAGTACGTGATGGTCATATATTTGTATATATAATTAACAAATATATAAATTAAAAAATAAAACCTCACGCCATTTACTCCCTACGCGTCGCTGCGCGCCGACTTCGGTCAGCATCGTAGATGCTGCACCTGTGGTGCTGCTGCGGTTTTAATCCGACCATAATCGTGGCCCGTATGTATTTATATGATGTTAGTATATAGTTTCTATTTGATTAAAGTCTTATTTTTTTAAATTTATTAGAAGTAATAATAGAAAACTATATGTTACATAAATAAACTATCTACAAATCTAACAAGTCTAAAAAAATAATACTTGATGCGAATAGAAACTATATACCAACATTGTACAAATACATACTGGCCACGATTTGGTCGGATTAAAACCGCAGCAGCACCACAGGTGCAGCATCTACGATGCTGACCGAAGTCGGCGCGCAGCGCCCGACCCTCACGGCTACACGTGCTACGCACTGAACATCACGGGCTTGGCGCGTCGCGCCGCCCTGCTGTTCAATCCGAAAAAAGCCTGCGGCTCAACCCGTTTATAAGGACCGGATTAAAACCGCAGCTTTCACACTTCGTGTGTTTTTGGCGACCGAAGTCGGCGCGCAGCGCTTGACCTTCACGGCTACACGTGCTACGCACTGAACATCACGGGCTTGGCGCTTCGCGCCGCCCTGCTGTTCAATCCGAAAAAAGCCTGCGGCTCAACCCGTTTATAAAGATCGGATTAAAACCGCAGCCCTGGCGACCAAAGTCGGCGCGCAGCGCCGCGTAGGGAGTAAATGGCGCGAGGTTTTAGTAGGGAGTAAATGGCGTGAGGTTTTAGTAGGGAGTAAATGGCGTGAGGTTTTAGTAGTGCGTAAAAAACGCGAGGTTTTAGTAGGGAGTAAATGGCGTGAGGTTTTAGTAGGGAGTAAATGGCGTGAGGTTTTAGTAGTGCGTAAAAAATCGGATTAAAACCGCAGCCCTGACGACCGCAGAGGAACGCGTAGCGTTCCGTAGGTGCGAAGCACCTCGGAGGGAGTAAAGGGCGTGAGGTTTTATTTAATGATTATGGTCGAATAATAAGGAATATAAATGATGCCCGAGTTTTGTCATTAACACGATGAATTTTACGAATACTTTCTATTTTCCCATCTATATTTTTTTCAAATTCATCTACTATAAAATTATATGGGGCTTTGAGAACTAATAATTTAGTCTTTTTAAGTGCTAGATTAATTACTTTACTTAATGGAATCGTTGGATTCCCAGATTCATCATGTAATGGGAGATCGGATGCCGGTTTATATCCACGTCCTCCCCACGGTGGGTCCATATAAATTAAGTCTACGTTATGATTTAATTTATCTAAATATATATCTGCAGACATATTTAATGCTATAATTTGTTTATCATAACCTAAATCAGTTATATTAGCTTTTAGTAATTCATATACTTCAGGATTACGTTCTACTGATGTTACATGTGCTTTTGGAAATGAATATGCAAGTGTAATCGAATCAACACCAACATGTGCAGTTGCATCGATTATTTTTGTAGGAAGTGTGTTTTTAAATAATGATTTGAATATTTTTATTTCTTGATTAGTCTGATATGGGCCAGCGACGGAATAATGTGTTTCAGCAACAGATTTAAACTTTTTACGATGGGGAAATTCACCCATTCCACTATATTCATGATTACGAAATAAATCAAATATCTGATAACATATTATACCAAAAAGTACGACCAATACTATTAATAAGATAAAATGCATTATTACATATAAATTATAAAATACAAAATTATATTTTTGTAAAAATTGAAACTATATAAAATATACTAGTTATATTAGCAATTCAGGGTTGAATACATTACTTATATTAGAAATTAAAATGCCCAGTAATAATGCGAATGCTCAACGTAAAGCTAAACAACTTTCAATCGCTGAAGGTGTACGTAATGGCACTATTGAGCGTAAAACAGCTAAGCCAACTGAAGAAGATTTGATTAAAATGGAAGCTATGCGACTAGAAAAGAAGGCAAAGGCAAAAGCTGATGCACTTAAGAAAGAAAGGGAACGAGAAGAACGTAATAAGAAACTTGCAAATGCAGAACAGTTTTTCAAGGAAGCTGAATCAGCTGGATTGTTGAAAAAAAAGATTCCTAAATTTATTAGATCACTACATAATTCGACACGCATCCAGTAAAATAATATATGTATCTATCTGGTATAATAACACTTATATTGTGCGTCGGATTGAACTTCACATGGCTATGCGAAGTGTCAATCCTATGAAGTTCAATCCGAAAAAAGCCCGTGATGTTTAGGTGAGTAAAGGGCATGAGATTTTTTATATAACATAATATGTGTTAAATACCTAACATTGCCAATTTAGCTTCTAACTCTTTTATTTTCTTAGCCTTCTCTTCATTATCAACTATAAGAGGTTTAATCGTATTTTCTATTTTTTCTTCTATTTGTGTAATTCGAACATCTTCAAGCTGTGCTATTTGCGAATTTTTCTTTATATCTTCTATTGTTGAAATACCAAATAAATCAGCTATAAATTTAAGATTAGATGTACCACCAGTTAGTAACATAGGAGTTACAAATTGTTTGAATCCATTTGAAAATTTCACTATATTCATAAAATCATCCCAAACTACACCTGCTATATATATTTGCATTGGTATTGATGTTTTAATAGTATAAAAACTATTTGGTTCGGCATTAATATCCTGTATTCCTATCTCCATTCTATATTTAGATATCATTGATACTGCAACTTGTTGTGTTAATATATCTTCTGGAATTTTGCCGAATTGTTCAAATGGATGTAATTGAATAATTGTATCATATGTATAAAATGTATTTTTAATCATAAATAAATTATAATTAATCCGCATATCGATATATATATAATCAGTAGCATTAATCTGTACGTCATCAAATTCAAATCCTGATTTAAGTGTATTATTTTTTATATATTTATTAATAGATTCTAGTGTCATATACCCATTTATCTTAACATCGTTTATAGCTTTTTCAATTATCTTTTCAGATAATAATCCATTATATTTTAATATATTAGGATATTGAAATTCGTCAGAGATCATGATTTATATGGAAATTTGATCTCTTTTATATTATATATAATATAAAATTTCATAAATATGCAATTTGCAAAATTTGAATAGATTAATTATCCTATCTTATAACAATATAATTCAAATAGGTTCGTGGTATTAAATGTGTAATCTATGTGTAAATGGATTATATGGAACTGTATGTGTGCGATGTACTGAAGCATATGTAATTGAAATGGCAACAAACCAATTTGAACAATATAGGAAATTATTCAAGGATATAATGACTTCTAAAAGTCATACTGATAATATGTCTAATGTAATAAATGTTTATAATGAATATATTCATAATACTGCGCCAGTATCGGATATATTGCTTATTGAAATGATAATGAGTTATGCAAAGCTATGTATTCTGCGATATACGCCAGCTATAACTGTCAAAATAAATAAAGTTGTACATGGTTAGTGATGTTTATAAGTTTAATGGGTTCAAACACAATATGGGTGCATATTGAATCAAATATTCGTATTTTTTTAATATATTTCTGATATTTACACCCATTGTAACACGTGAATCGAATTTTAAAAAGTCTAATACGAGTTTATCAGGAGCTCTAGATAATATAAGTGATATATTATCAGTACTATTAGGTAAATTAGTTAATCTAAATAAATACTCTGATTTAATTCGATTAAATATACATGGATAAATAGATTCACATATATTTATAAATTCCGGTGTTATACAATGTGCTAATATTAAATAGTTAATATTAGATGGATTAATTTTTAATATCTTAATTGCTATATCCATATCTTTTAAATCTGTATAGCTTATAAATTTACTGATATCAATATTTTTATCAAGTAATTTCATAATTAGTTTTTTATTATGTCTCATTTTAGCTGGTAAATATCGATAACATTCTGTATTATAACGTATACATTTATATAATTTACAAGATTTAATAGTTGAATAAAATCTAATAAATTGTGCATCTAATTGAATTAATTTATAAATTAATACATAATCAGTAGGATAACAATATATATTAAGTATAACACACACTTTTTTATAAAAATATGATGTTATACGATATCGAGATATTAAATCTCGTAATTCTTGTCTATTTTCATCTTTCACAACTAAAACTTCATTATCACTAATAATACCTTGATTTGCAAATATATAATCTCCTTTTAATCTTTTACATATTTTATGTATATTAGTTACATTTTGATATTTAGTTGTTGTATATAATATATATCCACTTAAATTACATACTTTATATACTGGTTTTATTGTTCGAAGTGATAAACTAAAAATAAACATCGAAAAATATATATAAAAATTAAAAAAAAAAGATATATACATTATTAATAATATTATATCATTTATCTTATTTCATTTATCTTATTTCAGGATATATGTATTTATTTATTCTTATACATAGTATTAGATATATTTGGTATTAGAAGTCTATTAGTATTTATACCACGTAAACTAAAAAATCCTACAAATATTAAAAATATTATCATAATAAAAACTAGTATAAATGTATTAACTGGACTATTAACACTACCTATATTATCATTTAAATACTCTTTATCAAATACATTATTATTTTTTGGTTTAACTATATTTATAATAGATTTAAATAACATACTTCTAGGTTTCGATTGTGTTGGATATTGTGGATATTGTGGATATGGATTTGATCTATTATATTGTGGACTAGGAGATGGCCAGTTAGATGGATTTAAATCCGAATTATATGATGTAACTATATTTGAATCAACATAATACACTCGAATTGAATTAACTCTATCAATTATACCAACACGACTAAGATCACCATCTGAACTTGGACCAATTACAATGGTTGCATCTAAATCTTCTTCAAAATTATTACCAGAATATAATATTGCAATCATATATGCATCAACACTAATAGATCTAATCTGATCAAATCCACTCACTTCTTTTGATTGTAGCCGAGTTTTATTATAATCACCATTACCAAGTATTGAACGACGACCTCCCATATTATAATCACTATATAAAAATACATTTCCACCACGTACACTACTTGAATCATATCTTCGATAATTAACAATTTGAATTGATGATATTTTATTACTCATACCTATAGATGATAAATCCGATATATCTTTTGGACCTATTATTACTCTACCATCTGTTGCTGATTGCGAATATCCTGAATTAATAACCGCAATCGTACCAGATTTAACTCGAATACTATTAATTTCATTATCTAAGAACTCACCAGATTCATATGGTGATTGATTATTATAACCACGAATCTGTTGTCCTGAATATGTACCAGGTTCCATATGTGCATATAATCCATTAAATCCGACATCTTTATAAATCGTAACTGCCATTTTATAGATAAGTTTTTAAGATGTTATAAATTTTTAATATAATATAATAAAAGTATTCTATTATATTTGTTAATAAATACCACGGAAGTATGATATTGCCAAATTTGAATTTTTTACCTCTCATAATTTAATATTAGTTTTATTGCTCTTATCGCGCTTTTCGCACTTTTCGAGTATATTTTCGGGTGTGTTCGGGATGTTTTCGGGTGTGTTTTCGGGTGTGTTCAGGATGTTGGCTATAGTACTGCATTTTGCCCAATTTTACGTGACGGACAACGGTGGCGGAGGCAGCAGCGGTGGAAGCGGCGGCGGAAGCGGCGGCGGAAGCAACAGCGGTGGCGGCGGCGGTGGCGGCGGAGGCGGTGGCGGCGGAGGCGGAAGCAGCGGCGGTGGAAGCAGCAGCGGTGGTGGCGGAAAAGACAGTGATGTAGTCTATCAAGATAAAAACATATGTATATTACATCCTTCTTCTTTGAGAGGCGTATTATGTTTTACTCGGGTGAGTCGCGAAGCAATCGACTGTAAAGATGGAATTGACAAATCGTACTATCCAACTCCGTTTCGTTGTAATAATATCTTCTTTCGAGCAGCGGTGAAACTGAATCCAGGTGTGTTAGAAATGCCAAGCTCTTGGGTTGATGAGTTATTCCACTACTTCCACGAATGGATGTTTACGCCAAGTCTGAATTATGGTATTGCAGTGATACGTGTTGATCCATACAAAACAAATGTGTTTTATAGTGAATTACGTGTATTGGCGGGACCTGGTAAAATTGTAAACCCATCATGCACATATGCTTATTTCCTGTGTAACTCTGATGGATATCACGAGATCAACAAATACCCGGCACACACGAATGCCGAAATTGTGTTTCCGAGTGGTAAGATGCCTAGTTCTTGGTTTGTATATGGGAGGGTCCCTAGCAAATCTGGTAAGCACGGGACGTGTGGTGTGATGTCAAAACGCCCCAAGCCCATTTAGGATATCAATAACTTATTTTTTTATATAAAAAATAAAACTAAACAGAAGTTTCAAACAATTAGGTTGCACGGCAGCACGGGCACGTGAACGGCTTACCCTGTTCGTCCAAATATTTCTTCATCAAGTCGTAACAATCTTGGCAAAGCGCATGACCGCATGTGTGCGCCTTGGTTGACAAATTTTCGAGACAGATCGGGCACGGCTCGCCAATTCCATACTTTACAATAGGCTCAGCACCGCCGCCACCATCGCCACCGGATGTTGAGATACTGCGAATGTTTTCGAGATACTCATCGGGAGTTACCACAGGCTGTGGCTTCGATTCCGTGATGCGCTTTACAGATGTGATGATCTGCAAGTTCTCGCAACTTCGGAGTGAATACAGGGTGATACGTGATAGCCGAAATAGACGGTTGCTTGTTATACATCAGCTCGAGGGCGGCGTCGTAAAGGGCGTGAGGTTTACTCTATATTACCGGTTGTTTTTGACATTGCAGATGGATAACTTATATTTATTTTTGGTCTATATACCATATGTGTGTAATCACAATATTTCAAATCATATTCGATATTATCAGCACATATTTTTTCTTGTATAAATAAATCATTAAGTCTGCAACGTTCTTGATATGTTAATTTTTTATATTTAAACAATAATTTATTACATTTATATTGTATTTTTTGTAAGGATTTAATTGTATTACATTTAATATCCGGACATTCTATTTTCGTATTAATATATGGTTCAAACACATTATCGAATCTTTTATAATTCTTTAAATATGCACAAATTGGATGAATTGTACAATTAGCATAAATATGTACAATTTTATCTATTTCAATATCGTTATATGTTATATTACTTGATTTTATTTTTTCAACACAATATTGCATTGTATTATCAACATATTTAGTCACATGGAGTTCAGTCTCATTAGACATGATTTTATATCGCGAAATTAAAACAATTGCGTATATATTAATAAAAAAATTTAAATTTGGAATATGCAGATATACTGAGATACTAATATTTAAACATTCGCTTTTGCAGCTATTAGGAGCTTATATATATTTATATTATTATCGATTAGTTGAAGTGGAGTCATACCATTTGATGTTAATATATTAACATCGGCTTTATGGTCTAACATAAATTCAACCACTTCGAATGCAAGATCATTTGTATTAACTGCAATATGTAGCGGTGTTAATCCATCTGAATTATGAATATTAATATGTGCTTCAATATCAGATATATTATGTTCAGATTGTATAAGTTTATTAATAACTGAAACTATATTAGGCATATGTATCGCATAATGTATTGGTGTAAACCCACCAATATTTTGTAAATTTGTATCAGCTTTATATTCTAATAATAAACGAATCATATCTGAATCACCATCTATTGATGCAATATGAAGCATTGTTCTTCCAAATTTATCTTGAATATCTGGGTCAGCTTTCAAATCTAATAAATCACGCACAATTTCAAATCTGGGATCTGTCATCACGAACTTTTTCGGATTCAAGTAAAGTGTCAAGTCCGTGATGGTTATATATATATTCTGATAATAAGTATTCAATTTTTATAAAAATACTTCAGAACATTCATACCGTATAATTTCAACTATATACGGTGGTATATTCGGATTTGCAAGTTTACGATCTAATATAGCATTAAAAATGGCTCTCTGATTAACATTTGGATAATTTAATACTTTAACAATATCATTATAAATATCATTCTTAATTAACTCAGTACGCTGTATATCCCATGTTCGTTCATCAAAATCATTTAATGTTAACATACCAATTAATATTGCAATTTGTCCATTATTACAATATGGGATAAATGTACCAACTCCACGATTCCAACAATCGAATAATGCATTATACATAGCCTGTTTTAATACATCAATAATATGTTTATTTTTTGGATGATGTATACGTTCCCATAATAATAATATTGTTTCAAATACAGATATATTATATATATTTCCTTTTATATGTGAAGCACCTTTCAGTGTATTAATTACCATTTCTAAGAATGGTTTTCTATCTAATTTAGTTACTATATGTTTAGAATAATATGTGTTTTCTTTATAATAATCGATAATATCGTCAATTGTATCATTAATTGGTTTATCTAATTCATAATAACTTTCTTTTAATATTTCGATTATCGTTTTAACTGATCGCATTACTGTAATATCCATTGTATTTTGATAATCACTTGTATAAATCGGTTTAATAAACTTATGTCTAATTTTATTACATATTTGATATTTGACATTTAAAATTGATTTATAATAGGTATTTATCCGATTTATATATTCATTAATTTCATTAAGTTTGATAATATATATATATGAATATATATTAACAAACTGATTTACAATCTTACGGATATCTTTTAATTTATTTGATGTAATAAGAATCGCACTAATACAGTTTTTATAAACATAATCGAACATTATTTTAGTTGTGATCGGAAACGATATGTTCTGATCCATCCGACTGGATTGCATTTGATTAGAATCACTAAAATCAAAATATATATTTGCGATTTTTTCATAATTATCATTTAAAATCATATGATTGATTAAAATTTTCGCACATAATAAATAATTATCAATGGTTTGATGTTTCGATAAATCAACTCGGTCAAATGCTAATTTAGCAATACTATCAAATTTTCCATTACTTCGTTGTATTAAATTATCCGGTGGTTCCATATACATAGATTTCCAATATTCAAAATGTTTCCAATTTAAATTCTTATCATGTGGCAAAAGTACCAATACGGATATTGTAATAACTATTAAAATACATATCGCTATTATAATTATTGATTTATTATCTTGACGAATCGGTTGATATGTAGCTGAATTAATCATTCCAACTCTTATAATATTCTCTATTTTTTTGGATTAGTTTGAATTCAATGATTGTATTGCGTGGTACTATATTTTTAAGATTTTTATAATACGATATAATCATATAATCTTTAACTATAAAGATTGAATGTTCTCTGGACTTAATTTACCTTGACGATATAATTGGTAAAGTTCCATAAATTGAACTGGATCAGTTTTTTTTACATATTTTTTGAAGTTCGTATATGAATTATTAATATCAAATGCCTTTTTCGACTTATAATATAATTCATATGTTTGTTTACTTATAAATCTACGTTTACCATTTTTAAATCCATCAGGCATATTAAATATAATTATTAGAATAAGTACAATTAATAGCATAATAATTATAATTGCTGTCATTTTTTTAAAAAACTGAATTAAGAATATAAAAAGTAATATATTATAGCCATCACATATTATTATTTATAAATAATATGTCCGTTAAAAAAATTAAAGACTGGGTCCAGTTTATACAGCAATATGACCATGAATGTCTTTTACTTAAAAATAATTCTAATCAAATGTTTAAATACTCTACACCGAATACAATAATCGCAGTATTCATATTCGATGGTGCTATGAATCCGTTAAGTTTAATACATGAAAAAATTATCACTAATTTGATAAAATATAAACATATCACATCAAAATATATTATTGATCAACATAATAATATATTAAGTAAAACAACTTATTATAAATTAGAATCCATAATGTATCAAGGTGTATTATTTATCGATAGTTCCAAAGACGTCTACCCTGGATGGGGAGAATTTATAACTGGTTTTATCAAATATTTAGCAGATTATAAAATTCATACAAATCAACCATGTGATTTCGTAGTTTTTAAAGATAATATACCCGATGAAAATATTTTTAAACATATTAATGATAAATTAATTGATATTCATAAATTACCCATTAAATGGGATATGCAACAAACTGTATTAGCATTTACAGATGGTGGATGTATTGCTAATGGTAAACCTAATGCAATCGCATCTTATGCTACATACATCATGACTGGTCATAACAATCAATTAGAAGTATCGGGTATTGTTGATTCATTCGAATATATGATGATTGATGAAGATCCATTAATGGGATTTGAAGTAACTACAAAATCTGCGATACCGACTAATAATAGAGGTGAATATTTGGCATGGTGTTGGATGTTATTAACTTTACTACGATCACATACATATTGTGCTGTGGAAATTGTATCTGATTGCAATTTATTTATTAAAACATTAACTGAATGGTTACCGAATCGTAAACTTAAAAACACAGAATCAGAGCTTAAAAATTATGATTTAGTACATATTGCCGATATTTTATTATCAGAACTTCAAATTCGAACAGGTAATCGTGTTAAATTAACACATATTAATTCACATAAAGAAGCACCACCGAAAACAAATAAATTAGAATATGTTAAATGGCTCGGTAATTCATTAGTTGATCATCGAGCATCCGAATTAATTGAATCATATAAACAAAATCCAAAATCATCAAAAGGGCCGTTTATTCAGTTTAAGAAATCTAATGAATCGATTATTTTATATGATACACAATCTAATATCGAATGTGAAATTTTAAAATTAAAGTAATAAATATAAATTTATATTTTTTAGAACTAAAAAAATATACAAAACACGCAAACAATTAAACAATTAAACAAGCAAACACGCAAACAATATAACAGATCATAAAATCACAGTAATCTATTAAACACATACAAACAAGCAAACAAGCAAACACACAATACAACAAGCAAACAAACAATATAACAGATCATAAAATCACCGTAATCTATTAAACACAATCAAACAAACACATAATATAACAGATCATAACATCACAGTAATCTATTAATAATACAACCATTGACACGACAATTAATAACCCTCGTAGCTGTCAGAATCGTCGCTGTCATCGTCATAACCGCCACCGCCGCCACCGCCGCCACCGCCGCCGCTTGATGTGAACGAACCTTCGACACCGCAGAATCCATGCGGGTTGAAGTCACACGGCGTGCATCCTGGGCATCCGTGTTCGGTGACGTACTTCTGGTAATTCTCCAGTAGTTCTTCCACGAGTACCCCCGGAATCTCAGGGCACACATCCACGACCACCGCACGGATAGCAGCATATGGAGCACTACGATTCGCACAGTTCCAATACCCGTTCCCCATATCCACGTTACCGGTAACCTTCAGCCCATGACGCTTACACATCTCTTTCAGCGCAGATTCGATTAATGGACCAGGTCCACCGCAGCAGCATGCATGTGCGCAACCGCCATCTTGTTGGAAATGCTTGCCACAAACACACTTGTAAAGCGTGTCCATGGCGGCGAGCGTCGCAGCCTCAGCTGCCGCTGCGGCTTCCGCATCCGCTGCAGCCGCTGCGGCTGCGGCTGCAGGCGTACATCCGGGACAGATGGTCGGGAGCGTGGTGGATCCACCACAGGTGTGCGGACGCATTGGGACGACATGTGCGCAGTTGGCGCACATGCCGTAATCCTGATCCGGATCGCAATCGATGCCTGCAAGTGGCGCGAAACAAGCACCGAGTTGCGTGGACCTTTCGCAGATCGGGCAGCGCAGCTGATGCAAGAGGACCACGTTACCTGGCACTAGCTGTGTTTCGAGGACAGCCCTAGACGCATTCAAGCAATCATGGCAGACCGGCTGTCCGTGCTTGCAACCGAAGTTCAGACGGTTGCAGGGTTGCAGCTCGTCGCAGATGCCACACAGTGTACCGTAGACATCGGGGTCCGTGTACAAGCGCCCGTTTTTGATGCGTTGCTTGAACTCGGTAATGATCCTATCGACTTCCTCAGATGTGAGGGTGACAGTGTACTTGCCATCCTTGAACCAATACTGCTTCTTGTCGCCGCCACCGCCGCCGCCACCGCCGCCACCGCCGCCACCGCCACCGCTACCAAACACACTTGGATAGTGGTCCATGATGATCTTACTGACGGTGGCATGCGGGATGTTGAAGTTCCTCGCAACTGTCACAATGACTCGGTTGTATTGGTCGTCGTCGCTGGTGATCGAGAAGTGCTGCTTGACCAGCTCGACCAGCTCGACTTGGTTGCCCAGCTCGACTTGGTTGGTCTGGTTGCCCAGAATCACAGTGAGCGCTTGCAGGAACGCCTTCGAGTTTGCCGCACCTGCAATCGGATTGAGTTTTCCCGGCTGCACATGAGTCAGACAGCTGGTGCAACCCAACAAGCCGCGTGACTCGCGCAGCGCGTCGCTCTGTCCACGCAACGCGAGTTGCGCTGCATTCAGGATCTCCTTGATCTGATCAGGAGTGAGTCCGTTCAGACGGACACACACCACGTCGCGTGGTCCGTTAGAGTCCCGCGACACAGATGTACGCTTCCAAGTACCGTTGCGGGTGTAGAATCGACCTCCGGGAAGAACGATCACGACGTCTCCATCTGGCGTTTGGTAGAACGCCAAATCGTTGATCTCACATGCGGAAGCGTCCTTAGGGACTTCGCGCATGATGGTGGTTGTTGGTCCGGACGTCATACCAGCCAGTGCGGAGTTGTAGTCGCCGACACGACGAATTGTCTTCGCCGTCTCGTAGATCTTGCGAATCCGCTCTGCCTCGGGCGAGTCACCTTCGCGAAGACCGCGGTTGAGCTCCAGAAAGTTCGCAAGAACTCCAGCGGGTACGGCTGCGTTCCAAACTGGGTTCAGCTGGTACTCCGTCTTCGTCTTGTCGCGGATGAGTTCTAGGATCTTGGGCGGTGACAGTTTTTCGGTAATGTCGTCGCTGAGCGCACAGTTGCACAGGTCTCGCAGCTCGCTAGGCACGTTGGCGCCAGGATACGACCCCACACACAGCGCGAACTGCAGTGCAAGTGACTCGGACAGGATGGCACCAGTCGACATCTCATTGTAGAACAGCTGGCACAGCGATAGAATAGCGGCGTCCGACCGTGTCGGAGTGCGGCCAGATCCGTAGGGAGTTTCGAACACTTGATTGCAAAGACCCCAGTTGATGACTGGTGCACCATTCGTAGTCCCTTCAACCACTGAGAATAGTTTGCCTTCGAGTAACATCCGAATCCGCCGCAAGAATTCCGGACCCTTATTGGCTGCATCCGCAACACCAGACGCATCACCAACTTGGATCGCATGTGTGGCAAGCAACTTGACTGCTTTCTGGTCTACGGGCAGATTCGCCGACGCGTTTGCACGCGCGGCATTGCGCATCTCATTCAGCGCAGCCGCACTGGCCGCACTGGCCGCACTGGCCGCACTGGCTTTGCTGTTCGCAAACATGTTCGACAGAGGGTTGATGCATTTGGTCTGCACGGTTCCTCCATTGCACGCGAAAGTCTTCAGACACATCAAGATCGAGTAGATCTTAGCGTACACACCCATCGAAAGCAGTGAGGTGTCGTTGCGGACGGCATTCATCAGTGCGCACACTAGAGTTTCCACAATGGTCGTACCATCTGGGTTGTCGCGGATTGCAGTGGCGACGTCGATAGGCGCGGAGTCCTTGGGCCAGTGCACACCGCCGATGCCTTCGCGCCCGGTTGGAGTGACATACACTCCTCGCGTCACTGCGTCAGTGTATCCGTCTAAGGTGTTGGTGTACACAACCGTGATGGCTGAATCTTTAGCCATAACACGAGCAACAGCACTCATGCTGTTCTTGATCTTCTCTTGAGTATGCGGCGAAACGTCGGACGGGAACGCAATCAACAGCTCCTGTAGGCTACCGAGAAACCCAAAGTCGTAGGCACGTTGTACAGATCTTGCGAATGTCGTCGTGTTGCTCTCGTTGAATGCGCCATCAGTGATGATCAGCAGTCTCACTGCACCACTGAGTTCCAACAGGCAATGGTAAATTGCATCCGGACTCGTCTTCGACGCAACACCAGGATGCTGCTTGTATAGTTCATACCTGGCACACTTCAAACTATTTAGTGAGTCCATGTACTCCTTCGAAAACGATGACGGTTCCGAGCCGAAGTACGTCTTGTTGAGGAGGTTGGCGATCGTGCTGATTTCTTTGTTCCGGATGTCTGTTGACGCATTGTGGCCAAAGACTTGCGCCGGCGAGTCCCTGTTCAGTATCTCGAGCATACGGCGTACCTCGTTGAATCGAGAATCCTTCTGCATGGAGCCAGAAGTATCCATCAACACGTTCACAGGCACTTCCACACGATGATCCACCTGCACCACCGATGCACCGCCGCCAGCCGATGCACCGCCAGCCGATGCGCCGCCAGCCGATGCACCGCCGCCAGCCGATGCGCCGCCAGCCGATGCGCCGCCAGCACCTCCACCGTCATCACCTCCACCGTCATCAGCCGATGCGCCGCCGCCTTCGGTGGTAGCAGGTTTGAACTTGTACAGTTTGTGCGAAGATGGGATCCCCAGCACTCGCTCTGCAAGCTCTGCAAGCTGCTGCTTTGCAAACTCCTGGAATTCCAGCATTTCAAATTCCTGTTCATAGAATTCCAGCTGAAGTGCTTCCTGTTTCCGGCCTCCTTCCTCCAAGGCTTTAAACACGTCTGGGACGAGGGGTGGTTTCTTGGGCATGGTAACCGAGGTTGATAATTTGGGGTTGATAATTTTGGGGCCAGGGATCTAAAAAGTTGAAGTAAATTTTTGAGAGTAAAAAAATTCAAATTTTATGAAATTCTAAAATTGAAATTCTAAAATTGAAATTCTAAAATTGAAATTCATATATGTATGATTTAACTCAATTTGAAGACGTTTGATAGTTGACTCTCACAGTGTTATAAATGAATAAATGTAGCAACTTGAAATTATCATCACATAAATGTCGACTGCAAACAAAACCTATCAGAATTATGAAATGGCGTAAAATTAAAGTAACAAATATAAATTTATATTTTTTAGAACTAAAAAAATATCAAACAAACAATTAAACAAGCACACAATATAACAAGCAAATAATCAAACAAGCAAATAAACACACAATATAAAAGATCATAAAATCACAGTAATCTATTAATAATACAACCATCGATCCGATAATTAATAATAACCGTCGCTGTCAACGCTGTCATCATCGGAGTTATAACCGCCATCACCTTCACCACAGGTGTGCTGGCGCATTGGGCCTAAATGCGTGTAGTCATAATCCAGATTCGTTTTCGGGAAATTAATACCGAATGCATTGGGCCTAACAGCAAGCAGTTGGTCAAACAGCCGTAATCCTGATTCGTATCAGGATTGATGCCGAACAGTTTCGGGAAATGAATACCGAATGCATTGGGTTTGTAACAGGTCCAACAGAGCAGCTGAGACAAGTTGATCGAGTCACCGAAAATCAGCCACTTGTTGTAACTATTCATTAACTCAGTTAAACAACGAACGCAGATCGGATATCCGTGATCGCAGGTACCGAATTGCAGTTTTTTTAGGCGGCACGACTTGCGGCAGATGTAGCATGGCATACGGTTGAACCCGAACGATCGGGTTCGTTCACTGTAATAGTTGGGGATTGGTCGATATATGATGGGGTACTTATCACCACCGCCACCAGCCGATGCACAGCCTTCACCAGACGATGCGCCATCGCCAGCACCAGCCGATGCGCCGCCGCAAGCACCGCCACCTCCTTCACCAGCCAATGCGCCATCGCCAGCACCAGCCGATGCGCCGCCGCAAGCCAATGCGCCGCCGCAAGCCGATGCGCCGCCTCCTTCACTAGCCGATGCGCCGCCTTCTTCACCAGCCGATGCGCCATCGCCAGCACCACCTCCTTCACCAGCACCGCCGCCAGCCGATGCGCCGCCTTCTAGAATGAGGGGATGTTTTGACATGGTAACTGATGTTGCGAATCTGGGGTTTAAAGGGTTTGAGAGGTTGATATAAATTTTTTTGAAAGTAAAAAAATTCAAATTTGGCATAATATAAAATAATTATTATACCATGACCAATAATCTAATATTGAATATGAAAAAAATAACTTTGTTATTCTATTTGATTGTACGAAAGGTTACAGATACTCGAGTATCTGTAACCCATCCTGGACTAATTCCATGTTTATAATTATAACGAGATTCACCTGCCATAATATATAATGAGCAACGCGGGATTTTTACTTTTTTAGCAATTTCGGAACCTTGTTTAAATCCCAGATATCCATCGCAATTAAATGATATACCATAAATACATTCATCATACGTACTCCGATGATCAGTATGATAATATATTCCAACACCATCCGAATATTCGTTCGTATAACCTTCACAAAGTTTAGGATCTGTGAGTTTAAATGCATTAGAATCAACATTTAACGCCTGTACACGTTTTGCTAATTTCTGAGCCCATACCGGATGTTCCGAAAATTTATCTGGTATAATCTTATATTGATCATTATGATAAGGTCCAAATACTTGGACTCTGCGATCTTTAGTTCTATTTGATACCCAATGTCCATCATTAATGGCTTCTAATAGTTCCGCTTCTTCTTTTTCAGATATGAAATTCTTAATTAATACAAATCCTGGGACTTCGAATTTTTCTGATACATCGACTGACATTTTTATACTTATAATTTTCAATTTAAATGGTGACAGAATATAATATATAGATAAACATATATAATTCAATTTTTACAATTTGAATAATTACATATCTATGATTTAACTCAATTTAAAGACATATGTTAGCTGACTCTCACAGTGTTATAAATGAATAAATGTAGCAACTTGAAATTATCATCACATAAATATCGACTGAAAACAAGGCCTATCAGAATTATGAAATGGCGTAAAATTAATACTAAAGATAATGAACAGATGCGAGCTGCGGTGTGGTTATATAGAGCTGTTACATTTTATTACATATGTTTGTTTACAAAGTACTTTTAATATTGCTGTGAAGACATTTATGAGATATCTAAACCTCACGCCCTTTACTCCATCTTAAACCTCAAGCCCTTTACGCACTACGCACTTCGGGCTTCGTTCGCCAGGGCTGCGGTTTAAATCCGATTAATGCAATATTTAATAAATCAAATATGATGCAATATATCGCTTAATATCATATATAATATGACGTTTTGAACACATTATCAGTAACATCCGAAGATTGTGACATTGTTCGTTTATTTTCTTAAATTCTTGTAAATCACGTCTTAAAGCTAAATTATATATAGAGATTTCGATTAGCTCATTAATATTACAGCCAATATATGTCATTGCAGTTTCTATTGTTCTAGTATATTTCATTCGACACATATAATTACTAAATTTCATAATTTTAGTAATTAATCCAACTAAGCAAATTTTTGCATGTTTTGATTTCTTGAATGTTTCACTGTTTTTCGTGAATCCAATAAAGATTTGAAATGCTCGTTCGAAGTATTCTATCTTTTTTGTATATTTACCTAATTTAATAACTCTCGACATAATTAGTGTTTCAACATGTTTTTTTCTATCTAATCGGGTCCCAGAAACGTAATTTCGTGGCTTAACCCACCAAGTTGTGAGATTTTTAGTTTTCCATGTTTCTACAAATTTTAAGAATCTTTCGATTGGGTAATAATAAAACCTCACGCCATTTACTCCCTACTAAAACCTCACGCCCTTTACTCCCTACGCGGCGCTGCGCGCCGACTTCGGTCGCCAGGGCTGCGGTTTTAATCCGATTCGGTATAGCCGGGTTGAGCCGCAGGCAAACGTGCGTAGCACGTGCAGCCGTGAGGGTCAAGCGCTGCGCGCCGACTGCGGTCAGCATCGTAGATGCTGCACCTGTGGTGCTGCTGCGGTTTTAATCCGATCAGTGTAAACGGGTTGAGCCGCAAGCACACGTGCTACACACTTGTAGCCGTGAGGGGTCAAGGGCTTCGTTGCTTCTAAACCTTACTCCCTACGCAGCCCTGACAACCGAAGCCCCGAAAAGCGCAGGGTGTGAGGTTTAGAAGCAACGGAGCCTGAAACCGGATTAAAACCGCAGCAGCACCACAGGTGCAGCATCTACGATGCTGACCGAAGTCGGCGCGCAGCGCTTGACCCTCACGGCTGCACGTGCTACACACTGAACATCACGGGCTTGGCGCTTCGCGCCGCCCTGCTGTTCAATCCGAAAAAAAGCCTGCGGCTCAACCCGGCTATACCGAATCGGATTAAAACCGCAGCAGCACCACAGGTGCAGCATCTACGATGCCGACCGAAGTCGGCGCGCAGCGCCGCGTAGGGAGTAAAGGGCGTGAGGTTTTAGTAGGGAGTAAAGGGCGTGAGGTTTTGAATACGTTAAAATTCAAATTTGAATTTAATTGTATATAATTATAAAATATAGTCTAAACACCTTGAACTATAGATATAAGGAGATTGAATCACAGTACATATTTATATAAGGGTTATATATGGAAAAACCGACATATCCTATGTTTATTACATTACAACCGTGTGATGACCCAAATTTGGGTTTATCTAATACGGTTACATTATTAGATGATCGACCTATATGTATTAAATGTGGTAAACCGAGTACTAAACGATGTTCAAAATGTCTACATACGTATTATTGTAGCCGAGAATGTCAAGTCAAAGATTGGAAATCACATAAAGTTTCGTGTATATCACCATTAAAACAAGTAGATGAAACAATATCAATGTCAATAAGAAGATTCGGTATTGAAAATTGCAGCGAGTTACTTAAATGGGCTCATTCAGTAACACTATCTAAATTTATTTCATTTGGATCATATGATTTATTTAGTTATCTAATAGGAGATATGGTAGGAAAACCAGTAATAGGTATAAATCCAGAACCAATATTATTAAGTAATACCGCGGCGCGCGGACCCATTGATATTAGAGAATGTTATAATAAAATACATTATCAAAAATATAACCCATACACAAGTATTTCAGACTTCGTAAAATCGGAACCGGATCCATCCAAATATGCTGATTCTACATTATTTCTAAATTGGGTATATCGACAAACTGATTCATCAAAAATTCGTGAAACCGAAATGGATGCGATTGAACAATTAAATCCAGCTATAATTATCTCAGTATTTGATAAATTTCTAAATACTAATTATGAATTATTAGTTGCTCTCACACAGATACCAGGTTTGTATTCTAGTGATGAATGTATGCAAGTTATTGAACTTTTAAAAGATTTCGAGCATTCTGATGAATCACCAGATATTACATATGTTGAAATTCTTTCAAAAGCACGAAAATTAGATCAATATAGATTGGAATTAAGTATTGATTTATTTGATTATAATAAACCCGATACAACTGTAGATTTGAGTACTGCTCCTGATGATATTCGATATTTTATAACAACAAAAAATAATATAATATCAAAAACATTTACTATGATAATACTCGTACGCAATGATATACAGTTAAATAATAAAGTTCCAAAATTTAAGTTTGATAAAAAACTATGTACATCGATTGTAAATAGACCTGAATCATATATATTTAATTTATATCATAGAGCATTTAAATATATAACAGAACATGTTAATCTTATTAAAACATCTGAAGATATGAAACGATATATTCAGATTGTTTCACATTGGATCGGTGTTCAACATCAATGTAATATTAAATTAGATGATAATCCTCAATTATTTAAAGATTTATCACATTATTTACTAATTAACATGTAGATATATGACCCTCACGGGCATGGCGCTTCGCGCCACCCTGCGGTTCAATCCGATTGGAGAATATTAGAATCGGATTTAAACCGCAGCCCTTGACCCTCACGGCTACACGCGCTACGCGCGTTTGCCTGCGGCTCAACCCGTTTACAGGGACCGGATTTAAACCGCAGCTGCACCACAGGTGCAGCATCTACGATGCTGACCGAAGAAATCGGATTTAAACCGCAGCTGCACCACAGGTGCAGCATCGTAGATGCTGACCGAAGCAGGCGCACAGCGCCGCGTAGGGAGTAAAGGGCGTGAGGTTTAGAAGCAACGAAGCCCGAAACCGGATTAAAACCGCAGCCCTGACGACCGAAGTCGGCGCGCAGCGCCGCGTAGGGAGTAAAGGGCGTGAGGTTTTAGTAGTTCAAACTGAAAAAAGCTTGTGAGGTTTAGATTATATGTATAATTATTTTTTAATCATTAATATACAGATTTATATATATTATTATATACAAATAGTACTTCAATACAATGATTGGTCCACATGTAAATCGATACTATCATTTAGATGATACTTCATCTAAAAATGACTCAGAAGGTGGAAAAATATCAATAACACAACATATCAAACGATCAATTGCAGAAGCAAAAAGTTTTGGATATGATGTTAATTTCTTTCAAATTTTTATATCTGGTCCACAGAAACTTAAGTTATTATTGTCTGATGAAGAAATTATTGAGTTACACGAATTTATAACAAAAAAATCCGATAAACATAGTGATCATGAATCAAAAAAATCCGATAAACATAGTGATCATAAATCAAAAAAATCCGATAAACATGAAGATAAATCAAAAAAATCCGATAAACATAGTGATCATGAATCAAAAAAATCTGATAAACATAGTGATCATGAATCAAAAAAATCTGATAAACATAGTGATCATGAAGATAAATCTGATAAACATGAAGATAAATCAAAAAAATACGATAAACATAGTGATCGAGAAGATAAATCAAATGGTATTAAAATAATTGCACATTCTGCATTTGCTGCATATCCATGGACTGGTATGCCATATCCAGCTATATTTATTAAAAAAGAACTTAAAGTATGTCGGCGAGCTGGTTTACATGGATTAGTTGTGCATTTAGGTAAACAAGATATATCAGAAGTAATGAAAAATATAACGAATCTTATGATAAAGAATTGTCCATTAATTTATCTTGAAACGCCATCTCTTAAGCCCGAGAATTCACATTATGTAAAACCTAAAGATATAGGCTTATTATTTAAATCAATTAAAAAAATTGATCCTGAACTTAAACATTTTGGTTTATGTATAGATTCGGCACATCTTTGGACTAGTGGAATTGATATTGGAAATTATGAAAATACCGCAGCTTGGTTAGATGAAATATTGCAACAAGGTATACCTAATAAAAATATTATTATACATCTAAATGATAGTAAAACTCCTAAAGGTAGTGGGATTGATCAACATGCAATGTTAATGGAGGGATTAATTTGGAAATCATATATAGATTCACCTAAGGCAAGTGGATTATATGCATTCTTAGATTTTTCATATAAAAATCAAATACATATAATATTAGAAAGACGTATCCGAGATGAATTAATTCATGATTATTGTTTATTAAAGTCTATATAAAACCTCACGCCCTTTACTTCCTCCGGGGTGCTTCGCACCCACGGAACGCTACGCGTTCCTCTGCGGTCGCCAGGGCTGCGGTTTTAATCCGGGCGTTAAATGTGGGATAAATGTGGGATGAATGTGGGATAATTGTGGGATAAAATGTGGGATAATTGTGGGATAATTGTGGGATAATTGTGGGATAAATGTGGGATAAATGTGGGATAAATGTGGGATAAATGTAGGATAAATGTAGGATAATTGTGAGATTAAATGTATGATAATTGTGGGATGTACCGTGATAGGCACTACGTTTGATTAAAAGTTGTGTCGATTCTTTCTAAATATAGATTTAAAATATATTATAATATATATATATATATATATCATAATTCAATTTTGCTTATAAAAATAAGTTATAACAAAGTATTAAAGTAAATATACTTCTTATATATTTTTCGACACAACTTTTAATCAAACTTGGTGCCTATCATTGTATATCCCACATTTATCACACATTCTAGTCCACATTTATCATACATTCTAGTCATAATTCTAGTAATAATTCTAGTAATAATTCTAGTCATAATTCTAGTAATAATTCTAGTTATCATTCTAGTAATAATTCTAGTTATCATTCTAGTAATAATTCTAGTTATCCCACATTTATCCCACATTTATCCCACATTTATCCCACATTTATCCCACATTTATCCCACATTTATCCCACATTTATCCCACATTTATCCCACATTTATCCCACATTTATCCCACATTTATCCCACAATTATCCCACAATTATCCCACATTCATCCTACATTTATCCCACATTTATCCCACATTTATCCCACATTCTAGTTATCATTTAGTGTCCCGGATTAAAACCGCAGCCCTGGCGACCGCAGCAACGGAGCCCGAAGGGCGTAGTGCGTAGGGAGTAAAGGGCGTGAGGTTTTTTATAAAATGGAATCTAAAGTACATACCGAATCTGTATTGCAATCTAAAAAAACGCGTAAACATATATCTAAATCATTAAAAAATAATGTATGGTTACAACAATATGGGGAAAAATTTAATTGTAAATGTAGTGTATCTTGGTGTGTTACACCAGTAACTCCATTTACATTCGAAGTTGGACATAATACTCCACATTCAAAAGGTGGAACAATAGATATTAATAATCTCATACCTATTTGTCCGACATGTAATAAATCAATGGGTGATCGATATACAATAGATGAATTTTCTAAAATAGCAATTCCGCGACTAGTAGATACAGTACCTTTATCAGCAAATGTAGATAATAAAACAGTTTGTTGTATTTTATAAAATTTGAATTGTATAAACATAATCAAATTATTTATAACCGAATATAATAAGTGCTAGTAGAATATAACTGATACAACTACATATGCAATGTATGAAAATGTTATTCAAGCTGCATTAGATATATATAATAAAAAAATATCAAATAAAAAAATAAACTATAAAGCACATGAATTAGTAGATTATCTATATAAGATTAGTAATACACCTATCTTGTTGGATAGACCTATTTTAAATTCACAAGTTATAAATAATAGATATTTAGATTTAGTGATTAGATGTGTTTTATATATATCATACTATCACAAATTCAATACTAATTTATTAACACTGATTTCTTCAGATTCCCATATCGAACTTCATAAATATATATATGTTAACTATTTCGAAAATGAATTATTATCGATTATACAAGCCGAGTATGTAACTATACCATTAATATATAATGAATTGTTATATAATTTAATTGATTATATTTATAATAATATCGATAGTCAAAATATTAGACTAATATGTATGCAAGTATTAAAGGGTTTAAAAAATAAATATGGGCAATTACCAAAAAGTCTTATTATTTATCTTATTAATAAAGAAGTAACAATCGAAGATATAATAAAAAATAAACTTTACATAGAATATAAGAAATATAAATTTAGAAATATAATTAGAAATCGAATGACTGAAATAATTTCTAAATTTAGTAAAGATGCAGAATTTATATCATCTCGTATTGAACGAAGTTGTTATAATAAAGCAATAGATCAGTGTAAAGCATCATCTGAATCATATGTTCGTCAATGGGATTCAAGTATGTGGATTAATTTATATAGTACTAAAACTGGTATTATATTTACATATATTGATCCTGATAGTTTAATTGTCGAAAAATACGGTAATATAATACATAAAATACTTTCAAATGAAATTAATATGGATAATATCGGATATATGAGTGAAACCGAATTATGTCCTATTGCAAATGAACGAATTCGAAATGATATTATTCATCGAATGAACCAAAAAATTGAAGTTAAATCAACAAATATGTTTAAATGCCCTAAATGTGGTGCTAGAGATGCTGAATATAAAGAAGTGCAATTACGTAGTGCTGATGAACCAAAGACATTTGTATGCAGATGTAATAAATGTAAATCATCATTTAAAGGCTAAATCTCACACAATTTACATAGTATATGTGGGTCAGTCCTATCTTCATATTATTCATCATTATTAATTTGAATAAATGTAAATATTTGAAGCTTTTCAATAGCAAAATGTAATATAAGATCTTGTACTTCAGATACAAATACTTTAACATATCCATCAACCAGATTTGATGCAATAAATTTAATATTTTTTCCAGCAAATGAACATCTAAATGATGATGATATATCAATATTTGATTGAAGTTTAATTTTATTATCCGAATTATAAATTTCACTATATACAACTTCTTTACCAGGAGATGTTGTAAATTTAAGATTTGAATCTCCACTTTTTTCTATAGTAATTACTTCATCAATACTATTTGCATCTGTAATAGATTTCTTAAATTGATTTGATGTAAGCGTAAAATTAATCGGCATTTTTTTAAGATTTTCAGATTCAATCATATGTTCATACATATCAAATGAACTATCTGATTCAAAATCCAAAAGTTTAATAACATATTCGCAATCTTTATCTAATTCAGGATCTTTAAATGTAATAAACATATGATCTTTATCATATTTATTACATGACCATGTTGCAGTAGAAAATGTTTTATCTACACTTGAAAATATCTGATATAGATTATTTTGCTTAATCTTCATATAAAAGGTCTTTTTACATAAATATCTAGCCGCTGTTGAACCATTAATAGTTGATATAATTTTACTTTTATGTCCATTTCCATTTATAAAGAACGTAATTTTATTAATATCACATCTAATTAATATATCATCGGATTTAACTGATTTGCAATATGTAAATAATCCTTTAAATATCTTAGGATCTATACAGACATATTCAAATATATTTGATTCATTTAGTGGATTTTCTACTACTCCTTCAATTTGTATAGCTGGTTGTTTAGATAATTTGGATGGACGACCTGGTCCACGCTTTTTAGTATTATCCGGTTGGATGGATACGCGAGCTGGGGTGTTAGTAATACTCATTTTAATTAATTTTCTTTTTTAGTGTTTTAATATATATTTATATATATTTTTTTAATTTAAAATAACTTTTGGATTCTTCATAATAAAATGTTTTAAATTGGCTTTCGGAATTAAAATATTAATTTTCTCAATAAATTTAGATTTAATATTTTTATCAGGATCTACTATAGATTTAATTATTGATTTAAATAATGTTAACCACGCATCAGTTATTTTATTATTATGACTATTAGGATAATACTTTAAAATATTAAATATATCAGATTTAAATGTTGTATTTACAGCATCTAATATTTTTTTCTGAAGTGCTTGTGTAGAAGACTTAATATTTATTAAATTAGATATATATGCTTCTTTCATAAAATTATTATCACATGCTACTTGATTATCAAATAATATATTTGTATGACTACTTACAAATTGAGCAGCTACAAGTTTATTAACACTTTCAAAATAAAATTCTGAAAATGATTGAATTATATATGTATTATATATAATCTGTTTTATTACATGAGATGAATTTGAAGAATTCTCACCATAAATTAAATTTGTAAAATCTGAAAATGATTCTATTTTTTTATTTTCAAGTTGTTTATTAAAATTCTTAGATAATATCTGCATTAAACTAGATGGGGATAATATACTTTCATTTGTTTCTTTCCATTCTATATAACGTTTAATTATTAATGATGTATCTGCAAATTTAATATTATCCTGTCTGACAGATTCATTTGATCCGGACATGGTTGTAGTAATATTACCAGTATTCATAAATGCTTCTCTTAAATAATTTTTAAAATATATGTTATTATAATTTTTAATAATTTTGTATTTTGACTCAACAACTGGAGCTATTAAAATTGTATTAAATTGGGTTACTATATCATTACTTATTCCATTAACAATATGTAATGCCGGAGTTCTTGCAATTAATAGGTTTTCAAGTTTGTATATTACTCCATTTTTGTAATTCGATAAATTAGGTATATACCAAATATCATGTGTGATAGTTTTGATTTTTGTTGTTTTATATATTGAATCATATATCGAATTATATAAAAATTCAATTACTTGTTTATTACGCTCTATATATTCTGGGTTATATTTATAAAAATTAATAATACCAATAATCAGTTTATTTATATATTCACATAATACTAACTTATCAGATATAAGTGAGTCTATATATTTGTTATTTTTATCAAAATATTCAATAAATAAGTATATTAACTTATTAATAAATACATTTTCACATGTTACTATATTACTGAATATATTCGTTACTTCTAATATTTTCTTATCTATTGTATTTGTTTTTGTTTCACTAAACTCATTTTTTACAGTATGTAAAATAGATTTAATTGTTACAATACCAAAATTCGTATTTATTAAATTCTTAACATTGTAAATATCTTGTAATATATTTAATATAACATTAATATCTCCTTGAATTGGTTTTTGAAATGATTCTAATTTATCTAATATAATTAGTTTGTTGTTATTATACTCTATATAATTATTATTATTATATTGTTTTAGTATTTCACTAACAATTGTATATATCTTATTTACGACATTTTCATATTTAACTAATCCAGGTAGTAGAATAGATAATATAGAATTGAAGTTTTCCATTTTAATAGTATATATTTTCGTTATTATATATTCTACAAATATATAACAAATTAAAACAATGAATACAATTGAACCAAGAGATAGTGAAGATGGTAGTAGTATTACACCTATTAAAACACAAACTCATATTAAAATTATATTTATTATAAGTATTATTGTTATAATATTAGTTATTGTAATCGTAATTGTTACAGTTTTATCAAATAAAAATAAAAACCCAATTTCAAATACCGATAAACCACCCAATGATGAAGATACATCACCTGGTCGAAATTTAAATGATTTAAAACGTAAGCGTAAAGAACGACGGGAAAAATTCAATAAAATGAATACAAATATCGAAAAAGAAGAACAGTCTGAACAAAATTTACAACCACCCAAAGATCATATAACACATTCCCAACCGGTTGATAAACATAAACCAAATATAAAACCACGTGTAGTGGATACATCTTCTCAACATGCGAATATACCTCATCAACATGCAACAACACATCAACAATCCGTATATAAACAGCCGTCAGACTCATCTAATATAATAGTACCTGTCGAAAGTCATGTTCAACAACCTAATTCAATAGTTGATGATGATGATGATGATGATGAATTACCTGGATTAAATATAGATCATATAATTGATAAATCTAAAAACGACGATGGTGAGGAGTTGATAAATGAATTTATGTCAACCAATATTCATGATCATGACTAGTAATAACATCCGTATATTTTTTCATATATTTAATTATTAATTTATATAAAAAACATATTAAACAAAACTGTTTCTATGTATTATATATTCGTACTAGTTCATAGTTCTTCCATATATTTCATATATTATATAAAGTACTTCACCAACCAACTTATCTATTAATAAATATGTCAACAGATACATCTGTTCCTCCAGTTCCTGGTCCTGCACCGGATGCGCCTCAAAAGAAACCTAAAAAGCCACGTAAGAATCCTCTCGATAGTACACTAGGTAGTGCACGTGTCAATATGTATATGTCAAGTGCTCGTGTTAAATGGCATATGGGTTCTAGCTTAACACCTAAAAAAGTTCGTGATTCTATTAAGGGTATTAATGATAAACTTAAAGAGGCAAAGACTACTAATAATCAAGACGGAGTTAAGGCTCTTAAAGATCAACTTGTAGAATTTAATAAGCAAAGTGTTCGTATTGGTGGTGCTGCACCAATCGCATTGTCTGCAGTTGTCGAGAGTGCGATGGATGATTTAATCAACACTGCATTTTCAACTGCCGTGCTTAATAAGCACCATACGGCTGAAGTTAGCTATCTACATGTAAATGAAACTGTCAGTCAGCTTCCGACATATGCTATCTGGTGTAATCTACCAACATATATTAGCTATAGTGATGAGTTTGAGAAACAGGAAGAAATACGTAATACAGAGGCAAATAAACAGCGTAAAAAGGATAATACAGCGCGTAAAGAGGCACATGCGCTATTAGAGGCAGCTGCTAAAGCAGCTGGTGAACCTCTTCCAGTTCTAGATAAGGTTCCTCGAGTTAAGACTGTGGATACTACTGAACTAACTGATTGTGAGCGAATCGCACAATTCGATACATATATTAATAATAAGATTGTTGTTATCAAAGATGCGAATCCTGTTTATAGCAAAATGCGTGTATCTACTCGTTTCCGATATGTGCTTCGAGATCTATCTGCTGAGCTTATTAAGCGTGTTTGTGAGTTATCTCGTTTACTAATTCTTGAGAATGCTAATTCACGTACTATGACTGTTCAGACTGTAAAGACAGTTGTTCGTGCGTTATATATTAACCGATATGGTGATGAACATAATCAACATCTTAATGATCTAATCAACTTAATCTCTGATAAGGTTACAGCTCATCGTGCGATTGAGACTAATAACAAGGTTGTTAAGGTTGCAAAGAAGCAAGATGAACTTGCGGCTAAACCTGAAGAGGAACGCGCGGCAATCGCAGCTGCCGCAGTAGCAAAGACTGAACAACAGCGTGTAGCACAGCGTACGGCATTACAACAACGACTGGCACAAGCTAAAGAGCGTTATGAGAAACTTGTAGCACTCGACACTGCGACTGTGCAATAAGTTAAAAATAACATATGTTTTAAAAATATTTTTTTATAATAATATAGAATATGGGCAACATTATCTCAGATATCGCAATTGAAAATCAAATTAAATCTAATATTAGAAATATACAACGCAAATATGAATTACGTGGATTTATAGAAATATATTTTACATCAATTATAAAAAGTAATAATTGGGATAAATTCATAATAAAATGTTGTAAACAAATTAATCCATTATGGACATTATGTGATAAATATGCACCAATTGGCACATTTAAACGAATGTGTGAAATTGCAGCAAAAAAAAATAATATAATCTTATCAAGTATAATAGATGATTTTACAAAATTTATGAATGATATTAAGCCAATTAATCGACCATACACACTCGAGTATTGTGATATTATAATTGATTTTCCTAATGGATTTGATACAGGTGCTGTTATATGTGAATTACCTATAAATAAACTTATTGCGATAAGGGAAATATATACTGAAAATATAAATAAGTTAAGGGTTGATCAATTTAAATATAATTCATCCGATAGTGATCGTGATATTTTACAAAATTTACTTTTATTTGATATATTAAGTCCTTCTAATAACATAAACACACATGTATTATATGTATCAGATGCATTGCAATTAGTTAATAATATACCTATATATTGTATATATCGTAGATTAGTATAAATTTTAGCATCACACATAGATATATTATCCAAATACTCGAACTTGTACTATATTATTAAATTTTATTTTTTTAGGTTTAGATGATACGGAAAGTTGTGTTATATCATTAATATTTTCTTGATATTCATCAATTATATCTATATTAGTTTTTGATGATGTATTATCACATGGTAATAATCGTTTACGTTGTAAACCAATTAATTTAATTGATAATGTAATTATTACTATAAATATAATAGCTAATAATCCAAATAATATAATATTATAATTCATTTTAATTGCGAAAATTAATTTTCTATATGAATCTGGTATATAAAAAATTGATTTTCCTAATATCTAAATGAATATATTCAATATATTCAATATTTGGTATTAATATGGATATATCATATCTAATTAATGGTCATGTATCAGCACTTATTAATACAGCAATATCCAACCGGATATTAATTACAAACTCTAGTAAGAAAAAACTACGTAAATTGGCATGTACACGTGTTAAACAATTAATTAATGAATATATAATAGAAATTCAAAAAAAAACACAAATATTACATATCAGTAGCTTTGTTTCATCTGTAATAACATCTGAATATAACAATCCTTTAAAATTGATTATTAAATGTTCAATTATATGGTTAATTAAAAATACCCAAACCCAATGTGATGAACAAATGATAGTTGATTTTATAATTGAATTTGATATAGATAAAATGAAATTAATTGATGTTTATGATAAAATAACTAAAATTTATGATTCTGATCTATATGAAGTAAATGATCGAGCTATTATGTCGGCACTTTATAATAAAGATATATATAAAATTCCTAAAGATCTTATACAATTTATTTGAAATTTTACTCTTTAAAATTTTATAATCGATTTTCTTATTTATATATTTATATTACAATTTCACAAATGACTATATTGGTTATTGTATTTATTATATTTTTATGTATTATAATTATTAACTTAATCATTAAAATTATACATACAAATGTAATACATACTATCTTACCAAATAAGATTATCATTTCAGATCGGGATGATGAAACTAATTTGTACAATGGTAAAGGAGAAAAACATTGGCTTGATGAATCAATGAATAAAAAAGTTAAGAATAGTTTATTATTATACATTAATACATCGCTTAAATCCATTATTATAAAAAATCCATCTATATTATCGGTTTTTACACATTGTATTCATAATACACATAATCGAAAAAAGGATTTAGTACAGTTAAGAAAAAAGTTATTACAAACTAAACTAAGCAACTCAAATGCGGGACGAAATGAGAAATGGCGTAGTAATAATCGGACAAAGAATTTAGAATGGATATTAAATAATTTACCTAATCATAAAAAACAAAATATAAAAGGTCCATATTTGGATATTGGATGTGGAGATGGATCCATTACAGAATCTATTTATAATAATATTCTGATTGATAAACCTGATAATCCAAATGTTTATTGTTTAGAACACGGTGATGTACAACCAGGTTTTAGTAAAATAGTGGCTAGGAAAACTGATATTAAAAAATTAAAATCTGATTATTTTAATACCATATCTGCATTTATGTCATTACATCATATTCCCACTATCGAAACAATGATGGTAGATATTGGTCGGATATCTAAACCAGGGTCAATATTTATATTACGAGATCATGATTTCACTTATTGTATTAGTAATTTTAAATTTAAAAGAGATGCACGACAATTCTTAGATTGGGTACATGTTATATATTATTTAGCTGAATCAACAGACTCTAGTGAGTCTGTTGATTGGTTATATAAAATGCCTAGAACAGATATTGTATATCAATATCAGCCTATAAGTTATTGGGATGGATTACTTAAGAAAATCGGATTTGAACGTATATCGAATCCAGGAACTAAGAAATCATTAATATGTTCATATTATGCAGTTTATAAGAAAAAATAATAAATACGAAATAACATGAATTTTTTGTATTTAATCATAAAACAACTTTTGTCAAATTTGAATTTTTATACTCTCAATAATTTAAACCAAAGAGCTTCCATTTTCAAGCCCTTTCCCCCGTTTTGTGTCAAGAAACAAGCGCATTGTCACACCCCGAGCATCATGTCAGATCGGCGTGCGGCTGCGTTCGCACAGTTTGTACATAACTCGGTTCCTTCATGCACCCTGCTCTACGATGAGCTTGTGCTTAAGTTTCGTAAGCACCCCAACGACCGGTCTGATGAAATGAACCGATTGATTGATACGTTCAACAAGAAGTACCCGGCGCCAACACCGACCTCAGCACCGGCACACGCGCAGGCATCTGCACCCGCACCTACACCCGCATCGGTGTCAGCACGCGCACTGGCATCTGCACCCGCACCGGCATCTGCATCGGTGTCAGCACGCGCATCGGCATCGGTGTCAGCACGCGCACCTGCATCGATGTCAGCACGCGCACCTGCATTTGTGCCAGCACGCGCACCGGAATTTGTGTCAGCATCGACCTCAGCACCGGCATCCAAACCAAAACGGCCTTGCCGATTCGGCGACAAGTGTCGTGGTCCGGATTGTGCGTATTGGCACCCGAACCAGCGACTCGATTGGCTGATGTGGTGCAAGTTCAACAAGGAATGCAAGAAACCGACTTGCAGCTACCGACACGAGACCAAATCAACTGAAGGTGGTGGAGGTGCTGATGCTGAGCTGGCGATGGAGATGGATGCAATCGAGGACTACATCATCAAATTAGACGCACTTTCGGGTTCCAACCTCGGAAACATTGCTGCTTCTGAATTGGCCGCCACAAATAATGTCAACGACGATGACAGCGACGATGACAGCGACGATGTCAACGACGATGACAGCGACGATGACATCGTCGCTGACATCGGTGATGACAATCAGTAATCCACAGAGCTTATTACTGGACATGTGTAAGTAAGCAACATCAGCTGAGTAGTACCCATTTTACCCATCTGGCAGGATAGTAGTTAGAAACAATAACTTTTTGAGTTTGATCGACTAGAACGTTGCATGTTGTGATAGAACAGTTTAACTTGAGAAAATATGGCATATCACAATCAGTATACAAGTAAACACCCCTATTTTCCTGAAAGGGATGTATATATCTAACATAACACCCCAACCTTTTTTTTGTTAAATATTATACTTATTTATAAAAAAATTGAAATTTGTCAAATTTGAATTTCTATACTCTAAGTAATTATCATAACCTTTCATTGTACCTTCATCAATTTCACCCCCCCCATTCCTGCAAATTTCACCCGATTACGATTACATCATGCACGCATCCCACGCCTCCCGCGCCTCCCGCGCCTCCCGCGCCTCCTGCGCCAATGCATCTCGCACTAATCGTGCCAAGGCAGCCCCCCGCATTAACCACGCCAAGGCCGCCCCTCGCGACAGTCGCAATCCTCGCAATCCTCGCACACGGGCTGCCAGTGCCAAAACAGCCCGTGACGAGGATGTCAAGGCACGGGCAGCTATGAACCAATACGAGATCGACCAACACCGCTTCGACAACGCACAAAATGCGATGACGGAAGCAAAGAAGCGTGTCGCGGATGCACGGGATGCCGCTGGTGCTGCCGAGACCGAGCTCGGCAAGGCCCGCCATTCGACCCACGTCAATGCGCTAAAGCACGCGCGTGGCGCCTACGAACAGGCGCAAGGTCAGCTGGTACAGGCCCAGAAGGTGCTGGCACACTGCCAGATGGTGTATGACACCACGAAGTCCGATGCTGCATTGTCGGAGGAGGCGTTGCCCCGTTATGTGTCTGTCTGAGACTGCGTTGATGTGGTTGTCAGTCAACCTGATTAATATTAGGATGGTTTAAAACCCATCATTGTGTTTTTTTTAATACCCTGATGTATTAAAAAAAATAATAAGTATTTAATAAGTATTTAAAATTTACTTGCGCCACCACCGTTTCGCTTCTCGAATTTTGATGTTTGGTCTGTGATTATAGCAAGACGTGCTACTAAATTATAAATATGCTTTGCATTTTCATTTGGTTCTAATTCCAATTCAGTAAGCCGATTTCGAATAATATTAGATTCACGTCTTAAATTAGTATACTTAGTTTCAATTTCTGAGATACTATTAGCCATCATAGCATATTGTTGATCATTATGGCTAATATCCATATCATCTGGATCTAATTCATTAAATTGAATACTATTTATTTTTTTCAACAACTTTGCATATTTTTCGCAATCATCGAGTTGTTGACCCATTATATGTTGCCCCATCATATGTTGACCTATCATATGTTGACCCATTATATGTTGACCCATCATATGTTGACCCATTATATGTTGACCTATCATATGTTGACCTATCATATGTTGACCCATCATATGTTGCTCCATCATATGTTGACCCATCATATGTTGACCCATCATATGTTGCTCCATCATATGTTGACCCATCATATGTTGACCCATCATATGTTGACCCATCATATGTTGACCCATCATATGTTGACTTATTGAATCATTGATATCTCTCATATTTTGGATCCTCATATGTTGACCCATTATATGTTGATGATCATCTCGAATAATTTCAGCTGCGTCATTAACTAAGAAGATAATATCAGCAGGTACATCATTTTGAATTTTTATGATATAACAATCCAATGCATTTAATAGAGTTTGGTTAATTGGATTAAATCCTCGGTCATGTTTTGCAGTAATATACTTGCCTAAAATCTTCATAATCTTACGAATAGTTGATGCAGTTTTAGCATCACATCGTGTTATATATATACTTAATTTTTGAATACATACGCGAATAGTAGTTAATTCGTTTGAATTGTTCATTTTGCGACCGTAGAAACGAATATTATGATCGGATTGAACCGCAGGATGTCAAGCAGTGCCAAGTCCGTGGGGTTCAAATATCACGGAAAGAGTACGGATTATTAGCTATTTATATATCTATATTTATTATATTCAAATTTGGCAATACATTCTAAATTTGCCAAATTTGAATATTTTCATTCTCAATAATTAATACAACAAATACATCGAAGAAGAAAACACGATTCGAGACATAATCATCAAAACTCATCATGTCTACGTCTCCCAGTTCTGCGGCTCCCAGTTCTGCGGCTCGCGACCTGACCAGTGCGTTCGCAAACGCAGCTGATGAAACCGTCCAGAAGCTGACGCTTTCATCAGCTAGGAAGCGCTTGTATCTTCTCCGAGCGCAACTGGAGAAGTCTTTGCAAGACCTCAAAGGCCAGCGTCGAATCAGCATGAAGGGTATCCGCGATGGAAATACCTCTCTAGAGTTGAAGAAGCGGTACAAGGCCCTCTTCTACAAGGCGCTCAATCGGGTGCGCGACATCGAAGAGGCGGTGAAACGCGCAGAATATGAGTTGCGTCAGTTGCAGACACAGGCCGCGGAGTTGCTTGCTGGTCTGCCGACGCAAGACCAGCTTAAGGCGCAGAAGGAGCTGCTTAAGGAGCAGCTTAAGAAGCTGAGCAAGCACGGCAAGATTCCTTCGTTCAAGATTCACCGTTTGCGCCACAGCAAGTGAGAGCACATTGGTGCTAATATAAAAAAAGAAAGTTTGAGTTTATGAAATGAGAGCTTGAACATCTTTTTTAATCGATGTAAATGTTACAATATTTTGTTTGATAGCATCAACAACTAATACTTCTAATTCAAGTGGATCGGTAACTTCTTTACGAATATTAAGTGACATTACTTTTTCATGATCAATACAAGAATAAAAGCAACATGAAATATCCGGATCAAGATTATAGATTGCCCGAGCCAATAAACCTCCGATTGTATCAGTTTCATTCTTAACATTAATAACAAATTTTTTCATTGTAATCCCATCAACTACAACATCTGTTCGAATAAATGTGATTGTATCGACAGTTTGTTGTGAATTTTGTGATTCATCAATACTTCGTTGAATATATTGCAGTCGAGATATAATATTTGTACATGCATCCATAATAGTTAAATAAGTTGTTTTACCATTATTATTAAGAACTGCAGGTATATAAAATTTAATTCGAAATTTACGAGGATTCGCAATTAATGTACTAATTTTAAATCCAGATAAGACACGTTGACTACCTTCTGCGCCATATATTTCTTCTTTTGGATATTCTTCAATATCTAATGGCATACTTACCGATCGACATGCTATATTAAATGCAGCATTATATGTACCTTTACCAAAATCAAACCGAATATTCTGTATGTTTAAAGACCTTCCAGGTTGAATAAATGCTAATTCATATGTTGGATTGAATATTGCACTATCTAATTTTCCATTTGTGACTATTAAATCTTTCGCATATACATACAAAACATCATCAGTTTTATTATGTACATTTAATGCAAATTTAAGATTTTTTAATAAATCTTTAGACATATGTCGCATTATCTTAATACCACGAATACGTAATTTAATAAATTCTGGATCCATAAATAGATCTGTGTAAATATCATGTTTAAAATCACCAATATCAAATGATAAACAATATCCACTCATCTCATCTATTAACGTTCTTCGGATTGCATTTGCAACTGATACATCGACATTATCTAATATCATTTCAACATGTTCTGATGCAAAAGGAAGTTTAAACCCTTCAATATCCATTAATTCATCGAATGCTTGTTGTATTTCAGGTGTATATTTAATCCCATTCCATGTAGTTTTAATATTAATTACTGACATTGAATAATTAAATTTCACAGCTAAATATAAGATATTATATTATATATAAATGATAATTCAATTTTTCTTATAATAAAAATGTATTAAATGAAATATACTTTTTATATATATACAGCTTTTAATTAAACCTAGTGTTAAATCTTGTACATATATAATTAATTTACATTCATGCATCTATTGTTTCTAAATCATAATGGTAAATCCGATAAGAATAGGGTAAATACTCTTAAGCTATTAAATCTTATTTATAAGAATAAGTCTATATTAAAACAATTAGATGTAAAAATGCAGATTTTTGCAATGACTAATTCACAAATAACCGATAATTACAAAGTGATTAAAGAATATAATATAACCAATTTCCCAACTCTTATTATTTCATCACAGCCTAAAAATGAAGTTATAGAAGGATATAATGATATTTATAATGTATATAATAATGAGATTATGCGTATTAAAAAAAGTTATGGTGATACTACTAGCAATACCAGTGATACTAGTGATTCAAATATTGACGGTATGGATGGTATGGATTATATAATGTCCGAAATGGGAAATCCAGAAGATGATGAACCCGATAGTAATGTCGATGAATCGATGACTAGTGATGATATAAAAAATGGAATGTCTAAATTTGGAAATAAATCGAAAGAAGTTACTACAAAATATGATTCAACAACTAATAAAGTAGAAAAACAAAAAATTAAAATGGACACATCTAGTAATAATAACGACGAGATGGAGGAAATGATGATGAACCGAATGTTGGAAAACATATAAACCTCACGCCCCTTGCTCCCTCCGAGGTGCTTCGCACCTACGGCACGCTTCGCGTGCCTCTGCGGTCGCCAGGGCTGCGGTTTAAATCCGAGTGTGAAAGGTGCGAAGCACCTACGGAATGCTTAAACCTCACGCCCTTTGCTCCCTCCGAGGTGCTTCGCACCTTTCACACTCGGATTTAAACCGCAGCCCTGGCGACCGCAGAGGCACGCTTCGCGTGCCGTAGGTGCGAAGCACCTCGGAGGGAGCAAAGGGCGTGAGGTTTATAGTGAGGTTTATAGTGAGGTTTAGGTTTTATCGGATAATCAAGAATTCGATATAATAGTTTAATAGAATAAAAACATTTTTATAATAAATTATTTGTTTATTATTATCAAGAGATCGCCAGGTTTCTTTAATTTTAGGTATTAAATATGCTGATAATTTAGCTGTATCCGGATTTTCTTTAACTGTTTTAGTCATTTCTCGATCATAGTTATTTTCTAAGAAGAAATTTACATCATAGCGTTCTATTTGATCATAATATTTAAATAATTGCATACCAACTTCATTAATTACCCATGTTGGGAATTGGTCAATGGCTAATGCAGTACGTTTTTTAGCTCGAATAATAATATCATCAGCTGGAAATAAACTTGACATTTCATTTCCAATTTTTTTTATAATTCTATTAAATTCATCAATTATATCTGATATTTTATATGTATATACAATTTCCGATTGTTTTTCAAAAATTATATACATTTCAATCATATTAGTTAAAGTAGAATCAATAATATTCTTAGTTTTTTTATTACCACATACCCAAATATCTTGGATTGTTGATATAAACATATCATCTAACTCTATATTATAAAATGTTGTATCTTCGATTTGCTTATTATACATACAAAGTAATTTACCATATTTAGATACATATATTGGATTTTCAATAATTTTATTTTCTAATTGTGTGATATATTCTAGTTCTTCTTTATCATCTATACTAATATAATATTTACTAGCTAATGTTAATAAATATCTAACATTAGTCACAAATTTACCAAATGACTTGATTAGTGACATAAATTTTGAATTTAAATAATAAAAAATGACAATTAATATATAATATAACAAACAATCTTAGTTCAATACATTTTTTATATAATATGTGTAATCAATATAGTCAATATATAGTTAGTGTGAGTTGATGAACACAAAATATATTATTAATTAATAAAAAAGATATTGAACTAAATAATAATCCAGTTTATATATAATTTTCTTTTATAATTCATACAAATTTTTTATATAATTTCTTTATCATCTGTTTAAATGGCTAAAGTAGTTAAAAAGAAGATGCGTAAGGTAGATATCGGTGATGGTAATAAAGATGTATTTAATATTTTTCAAGAAACATTATCTATGAATGGATCAATGACTAGTTTTAAAGTAACATATCCAAAATACTTACAATATGCAGCACAATTTTCTCGATATCTTACTATTTTCAAAACATTTAGTACACATGTAATGATGGCACCATTCAAACATCAACTTGATAACTTAATTGCATATACAAATCATATCGACACCGTAATTAAACAAACATTTTATTTTAAAAGTTTTGATTATCCACCAACTGATGAAAATAAGATTAATGGTGATATTATTAATTATGCATTAGTTACACCTGAACAAATTAAAGAATTTACAGATTTTTATGGTAAATTAACAGATTGTGATCTAATTAAACAGATAATTATAACATGTAATAACCTAATTCAATATAAAAAACATTTTCAAGATATGGAACATCTAAATAAGAAATTTCTTATTAATCTATCAGGTGTAGATTTTAATCCAGTCGAAGGGTTGAATCTTAATTTTAAAGAATTATATATTAGCGATTTAATGTCTGATGAATATCAAAATATTATTATGTATATTCTTAATCGTATTTATATTGTAACATATGAAATTTATAGTATTTCATCATCTCCAGATATCGATGTAGATGAATTTGTTAAGATTGTTAAAGTTAGTATTGCACAACTTAAACATGAAATTCCACGATGTGAAATCGCATTTAAAAAAATAGAAGAATCTATTGACTTACTTAAATCTAATTTTGGAAGTTATTATAAGGACTTCCGATCAACAGGAAATCCTGCAGTTATAATGGAAAACTTTGTAGTTGATGTAACAAAAACAACAAATGCAAACACTAAATTAGCAATGCAATTTAAAAAGATTATTATGCATTATCGTAAATTAGCTGCAAATAGAAGTAATGACCCTAAACTCAAAGTACTATTTCAACAATTTGACCGTAATATGGAAAAGCTTGACAAAGCAACAAGAGAAGGAGTTGAAGAAAGTAGTGATGATAGTGATGATGAATGTCCAGATCTAAAAGATGTAGTTGATGCCGAATTATCAGAATTATTACATAAATTTAGTTTTGGAGATTTAGTTAAAGATTTAGAAGATTTAGAAGATTTAGATGATAAGTCAAATGGAGATCAAGAGCCTATTGATCAAGAGCCTATTAATCAAGATAATACAGAACCAAGTATCGGTGGAGGATCAAAGTAATTTACTTAACATGCTATTCACATGTAGTATAAATAATTTTATATTTTTTATACACTTTCTTATATAATTTATATCGAACAATATGACGAAACCAAATATGGGGTTAACACTAAATCAAGAAATATTTATAGGAATAACATTTATTGTTATTATAATTATAATTATTCTTGTTAAGGATAAAATCATGGCTATATTAATTGTAGGTTTGATTGCAAATTTCTTAGCAATTAGTTCACAATTAAATATTATTAATGATCGACATTTACAAAATCAATCAAATCAAAATGGATTCAAAAACAAAAAGTCTATACTATCGAATATAATCGGTCCATCTAAATTGATTTCGTGTAATAAATTCACAAATATCACACCTGATGAACCTAAAATTAATGAGCACAGCGAAACTAATAATGGATATGATTTATATGAAGGAAAAATTAATGAATATTATGATCAGTGCCAATTCCATGAGGTTCAAGTACCTTTTACAAATAAATTTAGTAATATAATTGATAAGAATAATATAGGATATGATGCTGATGCAAAATATGTTCGTGAACAAATAATTCGTAATGATAATGATAGGATAAATCCAGTATGTAATACCCGTAATCTAATTAATAAATATATTATTCCAGAAATAAATGAAGATACAAATAAACCATGGTGGGAATAAAACTACATCTAATATTGCATCTAGTATAAACATCACGCCCTTCTAAACATCACGCCCTTCTAAACATCACGCCCTTCTAAACCTCACGCCCTTCTAAACCTCACGCCCTTTACTCCCTCCGAGGTGCTTCGCACCTACGGCACGCTTTGCGTGCCTCTGCGGTCAGCATCTACGATGCTGCACCTATGGTGCAGCTGCGGTTTAAATCCGATTTCTTCGGGCTTCGTTGCTTCTAAACCTCACGCCCTTTACTCCCTACGCGGCGCGCAGCGCCGACTTCGGTCAGCATCGTAGATGCTGCACCTGTGGTGCTGCTGCGGTTTTAATCCGATTCGGTATAGCCGGGTTGAGCCGCAGGCTTTTTTCTGATTGAACAGCAGGGCTTTTTTTCGGATTGAACAGCAGGGCTTTTTTTCGGATTGAACTGCAGGGCTTTTTTCGGATTGAACTGCAGGGCTTTTTTCGGATTGAACAGCAGGGCGGCTTTTCGGATTGAACTGCAGGGCGGCGCGAAGCGCCAAGCCCGTGAAGTTCAAGTATTTGAGTTTTTTTTTAAATATTATGTTCAATACTTTATTATATATATTATATTAACAACACAATATTATACATCGTATTAACATTCAAAAAAATGTCCCGATATACTGGAAATGATCTTGCAGATCGTAAATCAGATGTAATTTTAAATGCCATATCAGATCTTAAAAATGTACAACAAAACATGAATATATATCAAAAAAAGATTATGGAATGGGATGTACCTGATATGAAACAACTCGGTATTAGTGATCATTATATGATTTTAGATTCATATCAGAAACTTGAAGATTCACATCCAGAACGTGGAGAATATAAGTTTAATTTTAATCCTCGTGGAGGAACTAGAGATCAGACAATTGGAATTCGAGATGATATTACTCGAATGATTGAAATGACTATAAGTAAATTCACAATTCCTCTTACAAAACTTGAATCATTTAATTCATCTACTATTGTAGCTGCATATCCACCATTATCTGTATTAGGATTAGCTGCAAATCCTTCTGAACCATCAGCTGATATTTCAAATGTATCTAGTAGACATCAACAATATGCACATCAACGAATTACAATGTTTATGCGTGAAATAAGTGGTCAATCATTTATTGATAACGAAGGTGCCAGACATCATTTTGAATTTGATATATCTGCGATTGGACATATTAACGGATCTAGTGGATCTGGTGATAAACTATCATTAACACCGATTGATGATAATTATGTATTAACTGATCCTATTAATCATGTACATGGAATGAGTATTAATTTCTATAATCCTGATTATCCACTTCGAATGCCACCAGATGTTATTTATGGAGTTACATTATATTCTGCAACTCCAAACGCAGGTACATCTCCAACTGATAATATAATTCAATTCCGATTTTTAGAATCAACTGCTCAATTAGAATTATTATATGGTGATCGAATATACTTTAATGGATTTGAAAGTTATTATACATTAAGTTCGACAAATGAAAAAATTACACAAAATAATGTTCTTAATCGATATATTAATCGACAAGAAGGACATATTATCGGTGAAGATATTGTAAGTGTTACATCATCTATAGTTTCACTTGTTGTAACCGCATCGAGTAATGTATATAATATTTATCTAAATCCAAATATTAAAACTGTAAATTTAGATAATTTCACAAGTAGTGGCACCGTAGGCACTGTATATGCAAATGGTGAAGAGATTAGATCAAAAACACGTGTTAATATGTATATTGCTAAAAATAGACTTCGTATTCCGATCCGATTCCGTACACTCACAAAAAAATATACAAATGGTATAGTTGCTACCTAATTATATTTCTAAAAACATCATAACTATATCCGACAACTTTATTTATGTACCATGTTAATGGACAAATGGTTACTAATAGAGGATGTATTCTCCAGATCAATGGTGATAGTATCGAGAATCATGACCAAACACTGATCTCTTAAATTAGACTGTATTTTTTAGTTCATTCTAAATCTGCAAAATTTGAATTTGTTATTATTAATAATTTAATACATTATTTTGTTGATACCACCATAGTCACACGTTACTCATATACTCGTTCCAATCACGATGTCTGGAACGCCTGCCTCGAGTAATATCGAATGCGAAATCGTTGAAATCATGGCAGCGGGATATGACAAATTTCAAGCCTGGAGGGCTGCTAACCCAGAAAAGAACTGGGTCGAGATGTTCATGTCTTTAATGAATGACACTGCTCGTCTAATCAAAGAGGCCAAAATCCGGGCAATCCAAGCAGATGGATATGCCGAATTTCAAGCCTGGAGGGCTGCTAACCCAGAAAAGAACTATGTCGGGAAGTTAATGTCGTTAACGGAGTACACAGCTCGTCTAATCGAAGAGGTGAAGTTGTCTTAGTAGCTAGACACAGCTCGTCTAATCGAAGATGCTGAGTTGTCTTCGTAGCTGGACACATAATCGAATAAGCGCAGTCTAATTGAGAAGTAAATAAAAAGATTATATTTTTTCAGTTATAAACTCCATGATGGCATTTTTACACGTAGCGTATTGCAATCTTTAAGTTCATCCCATTCTTTATAAGTACCTTTGACGTGTTGTGTAATTATTTTACTAATAAAATTGACAATTTTAATAGCTACATTATTGATATATATAATATCACACTCAATATAGTTATGTTCATAATTTACAAATACACGGTTTATATCTGGTGAAAATTTAATAACTATCACAATATTATAATCCAATGGTTTTTTAAACCAAGCTGTACATAATAATTCATTATCTTTGGGCCATCCTGAATATGTAATTTCCACTGGATACTTGAGTAACCGGTTCCAATCTTTAATTAAATTGAGTTTTGATTTGATTGTATTTAATATATTATCTACTCTGGGATTCTTTTGAAATAACCACTTAGTTCGTTGTAAAAATTCATCATCAGTTTCATCATCATCACCCCAATCAAATTGTTGCATTGTTTGTTTTTTTAAAATGAAAATTTATATATTTGGTATATTATTAGCGTTTATATTGGTATAATTAAATATTATTCATTTTTCATGAATAGACAAATACCGCATTATAATTTAATAGGCTGGGTGAGTGTAATCTTTCTATGTGGGTCTACATTATGTATATGGTCGATTATATTGATTATTAAATTAATTATCAAATATGAATATATATTCAAAAATTGAATATATATATCAATAAACATTATTAACTAACATTATCAACTATAATTATGGATCCAATGATTAGTATGCTTGCTTTTCGTACATTAGATGGAAATCATATAATATTACCCGATATTGATCTTAATCGACAATTTGGTAGTATAAAAAAAGATTTAGAAAATCGATTAAATTATCCAGTTAAATTGATTTTATGCGGTGTATTAATCCTAGATAATGAAACTCCAATATCATTAAACGTGGTTAAAGAAACGGTTATAATTGCTGTACGCGATACACGAATTCAATCTGCGCAAGCGTGAGGTTTAAGCGTTCCTCTGCGGTCAGCATCTACGATGCTGCACCATAGGTGCAGCTGCGGTTTAAATCCGGGGACGCAAAATGTGAGATAAAATGTAGGATAACATATGTGATAAATATGGGATAAATGTAGTATTGGCACTAAATTTGATTAAAAACTGTGTCGATTCTTTCTAAAATAATGAATATATATAATATAGGAAGTATATTTCATTTAATACATTTTATAACTTCTTTTTTATAAGAAAAATTGAATTATAATATACATAACTCTACTATTTAAAAATTTCATACGCATACATTTAGAAAAAATCGACACAGCTTTTAATCAAATCGGGTGCCAAATATTATACATCCCACGGCAACAACTTAACTATCCCACAGTTATCCCACATTTATCCCATAGTTATCCTACATTTTATCTCACATTTTGCGTCCCCGGATTTAAACCGCAGCAGCACCGCAGAGGCACGCAAAGCGTGCCGTAGGTGCGAAGCACCTTTTCACGCCCGGATTTAAACCGCAGCCCTGGCGACTGAAGTCGGCGCGAAGCGCCTTTCACGCCCCGGATTAAAACCGCAGCCCTGGCGACCGAAGCAACGGAGCCCGAAGGGATCGGATTTAAACCGCAGCCCTGGCGACCGCAGAGGCACGCAACAATCGGATTTAAACCGCAGCCCTGACGACCGAAGCAGGCGCGCAGCGCCGCGTAGGGAGTAAAGGGCGTGAGGTTTAAGCGTGCCGTAGGTGCGAAGCACCTCGGAGGGAGTAAAGGGCGTGAGGTTTAGAAGGGCGTGAGGTTTAAGAGGGAGTAAAGGGCGTGAGGTTTTTAGTGAGGTTTTAAATGGAATTGTATTTTAAAGAACATTCAGATAATTATGATGAAATAAAAAAGATAATATCAGTCGTACGTTTTTTAGATAAATATATTAAATATGGGATTATGGTACAACTAAAAGCTGATGCTTGGGTTCTTGAAAAAAAGTCAAATACACTAGTAGAAGGAAGTATATTAGTCGAATATCATTATCGACAACTTGCATTAACAATTTCGGGGATTAAAGATTCATTTGGTTCCCGATATCATGAACATATAATTGTTGATAGTTCAGTATTTGTACAACTAATGTATGCTATTGAAAATTTACATGTTCGTCCATTTATTCTAATTAATACACCTATCGAATATCTTAAAACATTTACACAAAAAATAAACGTAATAACATGTACAAATATTAATTATTCTGTATTATTATCAAATATTGGTATTTTAGATCATATTCAATGGATCTACGATGGACTTGGAATTAGTATAGATGGAATTGGATATCATACAGATGAAGAATGGAAAGAAATCGTACAAAACAGAATTAAAAAATGGCATGATTCGATTGAAAGTAATATACAACCCGTAACACCTGATATGGTACGTAAAAAATATGCAATCTCGGTTATTAAGAAAACTTTTCCTACATTTATTCTACCAATGCAAGTTTTGTAAAAAATGTTTATTCACATAGTAATCCCCATGAGAATCCGACAACCCACATATCACATGTGTATTTTTTTGTATCATAACAACTTTTTACTGTCGAAGTTGATTTTAAGTTTCAACAAACTCATCTAAGATTATTTACATATTCGAAAGTCTGGACAAAGAATCCAACCTGATCGCACATTATAAACAACCTTAGGATTGGTCTTTCGCAACCTCCGTCTGCAACGCAATCTTCGCATCACAAACCGCCGTCCAGAACGGCGCCAGCTCGTGGTATTTTGCTTGAGCAGACTTGGACTCATCCGAGTCCAACCCGTGTGCCTCGATGATCTTGCACACGATATAACCACACGCTAACATAACTTCCTTGGCTGATCCAACGGGAACGGACTTTCCAAATCGCATTACACACTCATAATTGTACCGATTCATAGCGGTCAAAAGCTCCAGTGCTGCCGTATCAATGGACATGTCGTCGAACACAGACCAAAACTGAAGACTAAAGACTAATGATACTGATGCGTAGTTCGCAAATTAGTTATATAAATTATAGAGAAGTAAAAAATTCAAATTTGCCAAATTTGATAAAATAACATACTTAAGTAGGACGAAATTGAATAATCTTACCAGCAGTATTCATTGTAAATAATTCATCAATTGTGATCTCGTGACGTCCAGTACCTGGGATAGTAATTGTAACTGGTACATATTTGCAAACTTCATTAGATAACACAAACTTAGCACCACAACAACCTGTATCTGTCCCACATCCCGGGCAATCATACCGTTGACATCCATGTTCACCGAGTAAACAATGACGCATCATATTACATGATTGTCCATTATGCGTTACATAACCAGCACATCCTGGACACTTGATAAGAATAAGTTTTTCACCAGCACTACAGCTATCACATGCGAAGATACCTGTCGCACCTGCTTGAGCACATCCAATATCATCCATACAACAAAGTCCACGACAATGTGCTGAATTTGTAGATTTGCATGCATAGATTGATTTCCCAGATTTTACCATTTCTTGGATACGCGTTGCTGATCCGTAATAGCTACTCGTAACCAAGTTGTACATCGTATTAGAGAAATCACCACATACAGGACAAGTACAAAGATTAAATAGAATACGTCCACCTTTCTTAACCGAATCTGCAAACGTACGACGTTGTTCCGATTGACATCCGTGACAGATATAATATTGACAATTAGCAACTAAACCCTGAACAGTACAACAAATTAGCTTATCATATCCTGGAACAATCGGACATTCGCACATTACACAATCCGGGAATTCTGGATTTTTAATATTCACAATACGTTGAAATTCATCAACACTGACAGGTGCATTCGTAGTATCACCCATCTTTCGAAGATTAGCCCGGGTATTGTATTCTGTAATAGGTTGAATATCAACTCCAATATCGCGAATTGAATAGTTACCACTGTTATATATCGCAAATTGCGATGCAGGAATAGATAGTAATTGACATGCATCTATAACCGTCAATGTATGCACACGGGTTGTGTATTGGATATCTGCAGATGCAGTAATTGCTGACTCTCGATCACGCATATAGCCCATAATCTTTTCCATAATCTCATCATGATTAGAACTATAATCACCCTTAAGAAATTTCTCCCGATATTCATGATACAGTAGATGATTAATTTTTGTAATCGTAGGATCTGTCTTCCAATCCGGATTATAAATATTAAACTTGGTGAAATTACCTACAAACTGACCTTTATCTAGGATACACAGTCCACCTGGTGCAATATAACAATCTCGATTGAATAACACTCTGAGACTGGGATCTGATGTAGGATGGTCATCAAGATACATAAAACGATAACGATCATATATGATTCCAATAGATGGAACATGATCATCCATACTTTTCTTATAGTTAAGTTGAAACAACTTTCCAGTATCAGGATGTTTATTATCTCCCACAATTTCTAATTTATAAATCTGAAATAATCCGATTATGCGCTGGATAATATTCTTATTCTTTTCAAATTGTTGCTTCTTTTTCATAAATGGAATAATAACATCATTCATAGTCTTAAACTTAATACCACGATCCTCGATAAACTGCAATACTAATCCGATTACATGTGGTGAAAAGTTACTCGTTTCAAAATACTCATTACCAGTAGACGGATCACGTACCTTAAATACACCCTCTGCAACTGTCGGATCAGTAAAACGAGCTGTATTAAGCAACTCACTAAGTCGATATAAAGTCTGAGCAGTATCACTTTTACTGATAGCTTCATGAAGTGCACAGCCTAGAATAAATGTTTTAGATGTATTCAACATTACTCCAATAGATTCAGTTAGTGTTTTCAATGCTGTCCACCTACATTCTCCGATAGTTGATACCATTGATAATAACTTATAACCTTCCGGAATCGTGTCTTCTGGACGTAAAACTACAATATTCAAGAATAAATTACGTACAAACTCAACGAATTCTTTCATAGAATACTTACCTAATTGATTAACTTGACCCTCACGGCTACACGTGCGCAGCACGTTTGCCTGCGGCTCAACCCGGTTCACACCCGGATTTAAACCGCAGCCCTGGCGACCGAAGTCGGCGCGAAGCGCCGCGTAGGGAGTAAAGGGCGTGAGGTTTATACATTGACATGTGGTATTGATTATAACCTTACATGATGCAGTGTGATTATTAAGCCATTTCAGATATTTAGTTAATTCATCACCACCAAATGCCTCTTTTCGCAGTTTCCCGATTGCAGAGAATACAACTACCTTATCAGGACGAAGAGACGCCCACTTATCGATAATATCAGTGTAAATATCTTCGATTGTTAATTCCGATTTAGATTTATCAGCATTTACTGGGATATTCCATAGTAATGTCATTTTTGATACAAATTCACCGACATTGGATATGAAATCGCTGAGTTTGGTATTTTTCATGATAGAAAGTACTCGATGTAGAATAGAATACACACTTCCTTTGATTTCGAATAATTTCCAATCAATAGTCATAGCACGAATCATATACTCAATCATAACCATTAAGAATCGAGACCTATGTTCTCCAAGTTGATCAATTAATCCCACAATTGTCTGTGGAAATAAATCTGCATCGATTAGAAATTCACTTACACTATACCATCCTTTAATACTTTTTGATACAGTAAACGGTAAATCAGCGATATTAAACCCATTCGAATATGGAATACATCGATTACTATTAGCACGAAGTACAGTTTGAAAACTATTACTAAGATACACTTCAAGTTGAGGCTGTGGAATTGTATTCGTCTCGATATAGATAAAGTGTAAGAAACCGCAGTTATCTAGCTTAGTTGCCATAGATGCGTCAGTTAGGGCATTGATAAAATGAGTAGCTTGTGTACGATAATTATTATCATCAGTAAATGCACCATCGCCAATAAATACAAATCCAAATGGAGTCGATCCAGTAAATGACTTAATGAATTCAACTAGTCCATACTGATTAGTACATTTAAATGGACACCAACTGATATTTTGTTTCAAGAATTCTTCATATGTTTGCACTCGATACTTTATTAGAGTAAGATCATCTGTTAGATGTGGATTATAACCAAATGGAACTAGAATAATCGGGATATCCGGATACTTCACACGCAAATCAGATAGAAATTGCTTAACTCGATGTACAACAGCATGCATAGATCCAGACATATCGACAAGTGCATAAATTTCCTCGATTTTACGGGGTTCAGTTATTTGAATACTATCTTTTTCAGGTTTTAACTGTTTTTTATAACGGGTATAGGCAGGCTCTTTCGAGCCACCGCCAGATTGCATCATAAGATTGTAGGAAAATGGGTTGAGCCGCTTAAGTGTTGGATATTAGTGGATTTGATGTGGATTTGATATGTTTTTTAGGATACAAAATTCAAATTTGATAATTTAGATTTTACGAATAAATGACAACAACTTGTACTATATTTACTATAACACACATTAATGATTTTAAACCATAATCGTAGCCCATAATCGTGATTGTATTCGACTAAAGTCTTTTTTTTAATTTGTTAGACATAATAATAGAAAATTATATGTTACATAAAAAAACTATCTATAAATCTAACAAGTCTAAAAAAATAAGACTTTAGTTGAATACATATTATTATCGATTAAATCCTGAACAGATTAAAACCACAGACCTGGTGGCCTAAGTCGGCGCGAATCGCATTTCACGCCCGGATTTAAACAGCAGCAGTACAACAGGTGCAACATCTACGATGCTGACCGAAGTCGGCGCGCAGCGTCTTTCACGCCCGGATTAAAACCGCAGCTTTACACTTCGTGTGGGTTGCGACCGAAGCAACGGAGCCCGAAATCGGATTAAAACCGCAGCTGCACCTATGGTGCAGCATCTACGATGCTGACCGCAGAGGAACGCGTAGCGTTCCGTAGGTGCGAAGCACCTTTCACGCCCGGATTTAAACCGCAGCCCTGGCGACCGAAGAGGAACGCTACGCGTTCCGTGGGTGCGAAGCACCCCGAAGGGAGTAAAGGGCGTGAGGTTTAAGAGGGAGTAAAGGGCGTGAGGTTTATGTATATGTGCCAAATATATCTGTATTAATAATATAGTCATATGATAGATAATGTTTAACCATATTACTGATACGTTCTGATTGAGTTTTACCTGTGAATGTACATGATATTATTATAGTATTGCGAAAGTATAGAAACATAACATATTTTGAATAATGTACATAATCTTGGTTATCATGTCTAAAATTATATAAATCTTGCTTTTTATTGATACTAATTGATACATAATTTATATCTATACATACATTTAAGCTAACATGCTCATCTTTAGGAATTGTAATTAATCCTAATTTTTGATTATATATATGTGGTAATACTGGCTGATATGTGTTAAACGAATAATCTACAAATTCATTATACTGATAATTTTCTTGACTCTTAACAATTTCATATTGAGGTAGTCGTGTTAGTGTCCATGTACCACTTTTTATATCAGAGTTGTAAATATGTAAACCAGATTTTGTATAGATTGGACTAGTATTCCGATAACGCCGAATAATCGGTATATATGATCTTAATAGATGTGGCATACAACCTAGAAATGACTTAACATGATTATAAATATTTGGAATATAAAGACAGTTTGAGCTACGTTTATTTAATATTGCCGACATTGTGCATTGTCGGAGTGATTGTGCGTCTGATTGGATTTTTTGAAATTCGGATTTGATAAATTCGATACATTCGTCATTAAGACTTCTGTTTACATAATTTAATACATTAAATTTGGTTAATTTATACTTGGTTTTAGAATTATATTCTAACATATATTCTTTGATATCAGCTTTGTATTTTATCAAAATTTTAATAGTTTCAATCATACCACTTGCAGCTGCGATACATAATGGAGATATTAATTGATGATCAAAAGGGAGTTCCGTAACATCATCATCATAATCATCATCATACACATCATAATCATCATAACCATCATTATATTGTTCTTGTATAATATATCGGCATTTACCAGTACATTCTGTATTATCATCTGTTTGTGTAAAACAGATATCACGACATACCTCAGCTGAGAATTTTTCATATTGTTTCTGTGCATCAGCTGATTTTTTTTCTTTTTTAATTATCTTCATATTAGCTGTAATATAATCAAAAGGTGTACGATTCGGATTCGCACCACTTTTTAATAATTTCTCAATAATCAAGTTGTTACATCCGTTTCGAAGTGCCAAATTTAGTATATAATCCAAACTCGGCAATTCAGATATCATATAATGATAAGTCTGGGCAAATAGATCGCGATTTAAAACATCCGGATTTGGCATTGTAAAATTATCATACTCCATTATTACCCAATTAAAAGATGGTCCAAAATGAATAGCTAGTTCCCATGCAGATTTAATTCGATAATATATGGAGTCATAATCATAATCATAATCATAATCATCCTCAGTTAATGTATGTTTAATAATAAATGTAATAAATTCTTGTTTTTTTGTTTCTTTTATTTTGTTATTTTCTTCGACTTGACGAGCATGTTTACTATTCTTATACTTTTGCTTCTTCTCTTTATTTTTCTTTTGTTTGGCTGTTTTATTACCCTGGCGCATAATTTTTGAGTACATGGTGAAAGTTGTTTTTAATATGAACTTCACGGGATTGGCGCGAAGCGCCACCCTGCAGTTCAATCCGATTTGAGAATATTAGAATCGAATTTGAGAATATTAGAATCGGATTTAAACAGCAGCCCTTGACCCTCACGGCTACACGCGTTTACAGGGATCGGATTTAAACCGCAGCAGCACCACAGGTGCAGCATATACGATGCTGACCGAAGTCGGCGCTTCGCGCCTGACCCTCACGGCTGCACGTGCTACGCACGGTTGCCTGCGGCTCAACCCGGCTATACCGAATCTGATTAAAACCGCAGCCCTGGCGACCGAAGTCGGCGTGCAGCGCCGCGTAGGGAGTAAAGGGCGTGATGTTTAGGTATATAATTTATGTATAATAAATTCAAATTTGAATATTTTATCATTATATCTTATAATGTACTGCAAATTCGATAAAACCTGGGTATTTTGAAAATGAATTACTCTACTGAACTATCACCAGACTCATTCACATATCCGCCCATTGATACAAAATTCACATCTAGTAAAAATGTGTATATGGCCAATTGGGAGTCATCTGGGTGGTATGTATCAATTTACTACAGTCCTATATCGGTATGTGGATCAATTGAGCCTAATAGCACTAAAATTGAAAATTGGAATTATGCCCAGGTATCGGACGGTAAGGCAAAATATATTTGTTACACGCGAGACACGTTAACAGGTGTAATCACTGAAAAACATATCAATGCGTTTCCTTTATGGTATGGGAATTAAAAAAAACCTCACGCCCTTTACTCCCTACTAAAACCTCACGCCCTTCTAAACCTCACGCCCTTTACTCCCTCCGGGGTGCTTCGCACCCACGGAACGCGAAGCGTTCCTCTACGGTCGCCAGGGCTGCGGTTTAAATCCGATCCCTTCGGGCTTCGTTGCTTCGGTCGCCAGGGCTGCGGTTTTAATCCGGTTTCTTCAGTCGCCATAGCTGCGGTTTTAATCCAACCATAATTATAGCCCATAATATTTGGTATTTGACTAAAGTCTTATTTTTTAGACTTGTTAGAAGTATTAATAGAAAAATATATGTTACATAAAAACACTATCTGCAAATCTAACAAGTCTAAAAAATAAGACTTTAGTAAAATACCAAATATTATGGGTTACGATTATAGTCTATGATTATGGGCTATGATTATGGGCTATGATTATGGGCTATAATTAAGTTTACTAAATTTGAATTTATTATATATTATATTATGTATATGACCCTCGTGCCTCAACCCCGTTAAGAAATCGGATTTAAACCGCAGCCCTGACGACCGAAGCAGGCGCGCAGCGCATTTCACGCCCCGGATTTAAACCGCAGCCCTGACGACCGCAGAGGCACGCAAAGCGTGCCGTAGGTGCGAAGCACCTCGGAGGGAGTAAAGGGCGTGAGGTTTAGAAGGGCGTGAGGTTTAGAAGGGCGTGAGGTTTTGTCATTATATATTGATCATTTTGGGTTGAACGCATCGAATTTCTAAAATGTCAAAAAAACGAGCATCCGATGCTCGTGATGCTCGTACTAAATTAATTGATAAAATATTGCAAAAAGGTAGAGATGATCACGTGGGACATCCTGCTGTATTGGAATTGATTCAAGCACTTAGTACACTTGATCCAATATCTACATCGGATTTTATTATATATATTTCGCAGTACTTTGATAATGTGTATGAGTTATTTCATAATACACGTAAGTCACTCATGAAAATTCTTGGATCAGTCGGTTTTGTATTCATACCTAAACCTCACGCCATTTACTCCCTACGCGGCGCTGCGCGCCGACTTCGGTCGCCAGGGCTGCGGTTTAAATCCGGTCCTAATTTTTTTAATCGGGTTGAGCCGCAGGGCGGCGCGTAGCGCCTTGCCCGTGAGGGTCATATACCTCGAATGACTGTATTTATCTCAGATATTGAGATTGAGGATTATCCTGATGATAGGCACGATGGATGTATTTCTATTAAGAACTATGCCACACTTGAATGTAAATTTGTATTTGTTAACAAAAAGCACGAAGAATTAGAATTGATGACCAGTTTCAACGCTGGTATAACAATTGAGTTAGATGATTATAATGGTGATAACACGTATAGTTGGGCTGATGAAAAACTTGTAATCTCAGCTGAGTATATTTATCATACACTTAATAAGATGATCATACGCCCTGAATGTGCGCCTGGATATTTGCGTGAATTACTTCCAGATATTACAGATCTATTTAATGTAAGATAAAAAAAGTTATCTCATTTAATACATTTTTTTAAATATTTTTTATATCCCACATTATATCCCACATTATATCCCACATTATATACCATATTATATCCCACATTATATCTACATTTTGTTTTCTTGGATTTAAACCTCACGCCCTGCTAAACCTCACGCCCTTTACTCAAAACCTCACGCCCTTTACTCCCTGCGCACTACGCCCTTCGGGCTCCGTTGCTTCGGTCGCCAGGGCTGCGGTTTTAATCCGGGGCGTGAAAGGCGCTGCGCGCCGACTTCGGTCGCCAGGGCTGCGGTTTAAATCCGGGCGTGAAAGGGTGCTTCGCACCCACGGAACGCGTCAATCGGATTTAAACCGCAGCCCTGGCGACCGAAGAGGAACGCGTAGCGTTCCGTGGGTGCGAAGCACCCCGAAGGGAGTAAAGGGCGTGAGGTTTAGAAGGGCGTGAGGTTTAGAAGGGCGTGAGGTTTAGAAGGGCGTGAGGTTTAAAAGGGCTGCGGTTTAAATCCGGGCGTGAAAAGGTACGTTGACCCATTTTGACTTATCTGAATTATAATATGAAATATAATATTATTATTATTGGAAGTGGGATAGCTGGATTATATGCTGCATATAATATTAAAAAAACATCGCCTGGGACATCTTTTCTTATTCTTGAAAAAAATAAGAAAAAATATATTGGTGGACGAACAAAAACTGATTTATTTCATGGGACTGAAATTGTTACAGGAGCTGGAATTGGTAGAAAAAAAAAGGATAAATTATTATATAAACTTCTCAATGAATTGAATCTTAAAACAACTGATTTTAAATTTAAACCATATTATTCAAATATGTTTCAACATATATCTGTTAAAGATACGATTGATTATCTAAAAGATGAATTTAAAAAATATAAAGGACCACGTGTTACATTTAAACATTTTGCAAAAAATATATTAGATACTACAGTATATAATCAATTTTTACTTTCTGTTGGTAATACAGATTATGAAAATGCTGATATATATGATACATTATATGACTATGGTATGGATGATGATTATTGTTGTTTTACAGCATTTCGAGTTCCGTGGCGAAAATTGATTACGAAAATGGCTAAGATAATCGGAAAGAAGCATTTTAGATTTTCAACTAATGTATCCGAAATCCGATCTGAGTCACATAATAAATATAATTTTATAATCAATTCTGAAAATGGGAAACAATATAAATGTGATAAAGTTATTGTCGCGACTACTATAACTGGTATAAGAGAATTATTAAATTATCCTATTTATAAAGATATTGAAGGACAACCATTTTTACGTTTATATGGGAAATTTAATAAAAATTCGATACCGATTATGCAAGAATATGTCAAAGGTTATACATGTTTACCTGGTCCACTTCAAAAAATTATTCCTATCAATCCGGATAAAGGTATATATATGATTTCATATAGTGATAATAATAATACATTAAAGTTAAAAAATAATCTTAAAAACACAAAAGAAAATAGGAATTTATATTGCGATTTAATCGAGACATCATTGGGAATTCCCGCAAATTCATTAAATCTTATTGCTATTAAAGCTTATTATTGGCAAATTGGTACACATTATTATAAACCATTAAATCAGTCTATATATAAAGATCGATCTGAATTTATTAAGATTGCACAACATCCTGAAAAGGGTATATTGGTAGTAGGTGAAGTAGTAAGTAAAAATCAAGGCTGGGTCGAAGGAGCATTAAAGAGTGTTGGAAAAGTTCTGACTAAAAAATGGATTACAGTACACCAATAATACTTAATAAATAATTTTCTTAATTATTTTCAAACCCATATATATTAATTCTATATTTTTTGTATAATGCTATCTAAAGTTTCTGATTTTTTAAAAAAAAAATGTTGGCCCCGGTAAAATGCTTATGTGGAATTGGTTGGTCATTGTCGTAGTTATAATTATCATAATAATTATTGTTATTGTGATAACTTCTTTGTCTTCGTCGACAACAACTACAACAACTGAACCAGTTCAAACTGATTCAAATGTACGCATATATATGTATGATAAGGCAAACCCAGATGTGAAGTTGTATTTAAGTGCTGATAGTGCACTTACACTTGTATCTAAATCAAGTAATGCTACAAAATTCCAAATAGCAAGTACTGATGCAGTATCAATGACTCAAATTACCGGGTCCTGGGATGCACATTTTTATATTAAGAATGGTACATCAAAACTGACATTTGCGGCTGGAGATGGTACATGTAATATATCTATGTCTAGTGCCACGTCTGATGGAAGTGTTCTATTCTTCCGTACAACTGATATGGTTGATCCAGTTCCAACTGGCACTATATTGAAATTTAATAGCCCGATTGGTATTTCACCTGCACTTACAACTGTTGCATGCTATGGTCAAGCATTAGCAGTTAATGTAACATCTGGTGTATTTTACTCAGTTAATGGCGCAGCTGCACCAAGTGCAAATATGACCTGGTACTTTGAACCTGCATAAAACTAAATTATAGTTAACATGTAACTATAAATATATCACTAGATCAATCTGAATTTATTAAGATTGCACAACATTCTGAAAAGAGTATATTGGTAAAAATCAAGACTGGATCGAAGGTGCGAAGCACCTTTCACGCCCGGATTTAAACCGCAGCCCTGACGACTGTTATACTCTGATCTTTTAATTTTTTACGTAATATTCGTAACATTTTATCTTTATTCTTTTTAAGTTTATGTTGGGATATCCGGATATCTATTTTACCAGATAAATTATGAAATGGGATCGTATAGATCTGTCGACCCATACATCGTATTTGATAATTGAATATAAACATAGTGTAAAATGCTGATTTGAATAGTATATAAGATAACATTGTAAATTGTATTATATTCAAATTTAACAAAACGCGTTTCGCAGCGAAACCGTTCGCACTTACATAAAAGTTCACCGCACTTCCATTAACAATCGACATATAATTAATAACAATGGTGATTTTAGTTATTCCATATTAAAGGAAATAATTTATATATAATATAAAATTTGAATAATCATCTTATTAATCTATATATAACTTAATTTGTGTGGATTCAATTAAATTCAATCATCTACATTAATTATGTCTGAATATTTAGCATATAATCCGAAAACTATGAGTATAGATGAATATAATACATTAAGCAAAGAATTACGAGATATTATTGAAACATATGAAATTGTAATTCAATGTATTGAAAATAATGATAAAATCAAGGCAAAATGTTCATGTGGTTGTACGATTAAAACTAAATTAATTTCTAAATTTCTAATAGAAGATATATGCTGTTCAAGCTGTAGTCAACTTAAAAATGGTATGGATGAATTACGATTATTTGCAAACAAAAAAAATGGTGAATGTTTATCAGATGGTAAATATACTGGATCTAAAAGTCCTTATATGTGGAAATGTAATAATTGCGGATGCGGATGGATTACGACATGGCATTCAATTAAGTGTATGAAATCATGGTGTCCGACATGTTCTAGTGGTTTATCTGAAAATATTTGTCGACATGCGTTAGAAGAAATTACTGGGTATAAATTTCCTAAAATTTCTAAGTTTGCTAAATCAGATACTACTCGAGGATTTGAAATTGACTGTTATAATGAAGAACTACAAATTGGGTTAGAATATGACGGAATCCAACACTCTCAATATACGCCGCGTTTTCATGGCGGAGCTGATAGTGGTAAATTCGAGGCTCAACAAGCACGAGATATAAATAAGAATGAAAAATGTAAAGAAATGGGAGTTAGTTTACTGCGTGTAGATTATACTGTATCTAGAACTGAATTACGTACACATGTACATGCATTAATTCGAGGACTAATTTTAGAACACAAATTATCGATCGAATTGGTTGATCCAGTAAATTTTATATCTGATATCGAATTCGGTAATAACGTATCTAAAGTATGTAGTAACAAAAGTTCAGAATATATGGAACAACTTATACCGATTATTAAATCTAAAAAGGCTATCCTACATAGTACATCTTGTGATAGTTGGAAATCACCTATCGAAATCACATGTAAAAATAATCACAGTTTTACAACTAACTTAGATAATTTATTACGCGATCCGCCACGATGGTGTTCAGAATGTGCGAATAATAGAGTGTTAGAAGAAGTACATGTTCGCGAAATTTTAGAACCTAAAGGATATAAATTTATTAAAATGTATAAACGTAACTATGTTAGTAAAAATGGTATTAAAAATCGAATTTGTATTACATATAAATGTGATATTGGACATATTGTAGATGTTTTATGGGATAATCACTCTAATGATCATAAACGATGTCCATATTGTGTTAATGTTGAATCTAAACAAATAGCTATTGAAAATGCTAATATTCGAGAAGAAAATCGTGAACCTACAAAAAAAGAAAAGGAACATGACTATGCACTGAGTCTTGGCTATAATATTAACGACTATAATAATGCTCAGGATGATTTAACAGAGATTCACTGTATCAATCATAATCATGTATTTTATGCACTCCCATATACACTGCTTAAATCAGAAAACTGTAATAAAGAACACTGTTCTCAATGTATATTGCAAGATAATTTCCCGAATTTAGAAGTTAGTTATACTAATCTTGCATTTAATGGTAGTGAATGTATGATACCTACAAGATGTATTGAATGTGGGGAGATATCAACAATTACAAATAAATCAATTTTAGAGCGAGTACAGTGTTGTAAAAATCCAAAATGTAAATATCGCGATACAGGTAAACATTATATACTTAAACGATCTCGTAATAAATATAAAAACCGATATAATGGACGTATTTTTCGAACAATCGAAGATATGGACCAAGTTATTGCTGATTATGAACTTATTCACAGTAATCAGCAACAAGAAGTACTTCGACTTAAACAAAGTACTTATCAAAATCATCCAGATTATATAATTCCAGTATGGACCAGTAAGTCTGTAGTTATTGAATTTGAATGTCGCAAATATCATCATAAATTTAAAAGTAAAATTAATACATTAAATAATTTCCCAGAGCGTGAACTATGTGCTCAATGTATTCTTATTGATGACTATCCATATCATCATATTACTAATATAGTTGATTTTAATAGTAATAAAATCGAATCTAGTCTGATTATTATTATATGTAAATGTGGTAAATCTAGAAGTATTACTCACAAATCTCTTCGAAATACAACTAATTTATGTCAGGGAAAATGCATTTATTACAATAATCCTGTGCGAAATGTTGATAAATCTAAAAATATTCCTAAAGTAGCAGCTATTTAATATTTCTATTATTGTTAAAAAATTATTTTTTATTTATAATCTACCATTCATATCTTAATGAAAGTTGATAGCGTTGGTGAAATGCATCGCCTCAGGTCGTGAACCTTAAAACAGCGCTACCGTTGGCGATGAGTAGGAAATTAATTGCTTTACAAACAACGATAATTTCTGCGATTGTGGTTGTGGTAGTATATGCCGAAGTCCAGCCGAGATAGAACTCACGGGCACGTGAAATGTTCATATGACCACTAGGCTGGTATGCACCTGGATACAGAGAAAACGTAAACAAAAGGCAACCCTCATCCTCTGGAGATACAATATTCGGGCCTCCAAATGCATATGGCATATATGTGCTGAAGAACTTCTCAGAGAAGGTGTCAAAGATCTTAACACCATGTGCAGTAAGTGTTAGAGTATCAAATGTCTTTAGAGACTTTGTATAGCGATCCGGCTGTAACTTATGAATACGAGACGTATGACCGGTACCGCCTGTCGCGTGTGAACCAGTTTGAGCACCGGCGACTAGAACCATAGCAAGTGTCTCAGCCTTATCAGAATCACGTGCTTCAATATCAACTACCTTGCACATCCGATGCCAATCACGATACATAGTCGTATTAGTAGCAGTCGTATTCCACGTAGGACGAAGACCAACAAACATGTACTCAATTGGCCATTTAAGTTGTGAAAGAAGCTTCTCTTCAGTTGTAGCAGTGTTGCAAGTCTGTTTATGCATACGGAAAACGCGGATCAGAGAAAATCCAATTCGGTTAATATAAATATCGTGAATTTCCGGGTTTACAAATAAGTTATTCACATATAGTTCAACATTTGTTAATGCAGTACCGGTAATTGTTCCAGCACTTATATATGGACGATATTCAACTACACGAGTACTATTAATAGCCAAAACAGATGTTAAACCGGCGTTTGTATCAATTACACGTTTAACATATAGTCCAGGAGCTTCAACTACTAGTAGTTCCTGAGCTGCAAGCTGAATCGTAATCCATCGCTGTCCGGATGGAATCGCAACTGATGGAACCGCTTGATCAAGTCGCTCATTAAACCAGAAACGAAGTTTGCACCATAGATCAGTAGATGGTTGCTGATATTTAGGAGTCTGAAGACCATCAAGCGCGCTAAGCTCTTTACGGAACACACTTTGATAACCAACTGTTGCACTGCGCGTTGACGTCAGATCAGTTGTCGTTACTGTTCCTGCTGCAGCAGCTGTAACATTCCAAGCCTCATCCGGAAGAGCACTTTCCAGAAATGCAGCACTTGTAAGTGGAACTCCGCCTTGTTGATTTTGAAAGACCGAGGGTGCTCCGGTAGGCACCGCCGTTGCATCAGCCGACGTGAGAACTGTACCAGTTGCTCGTTGATTATCAAATACTTGTCCGAGTTGAACTCCAGATACACCTTCGATTGGAACCTCTTGACCACATAGGCGTTTGTATCCGAGAGCCTTATCAGCAGTTAGCGTGAATTTGCGTACCATAACTGCAGCAACATCTTCATAATAATCAAGAGGATTTCCATTAACTTCAAACTTAACACTTTGACATAGACGTTCACCTGGATATTCAACATATCGAACAAGATTACGATAGCCATATCCAGCCGTAACTGCATTACCAAATGCATCAACTAGTGAATAGTTAACATATGTAGTTGCAGTTACACCTGATAATACAGTCGTGCCGTCCCAATCTTTAGCAGCTGTACCTAATAGAGACACTGGAAATGCGGTACCGGCAGCTGCGGTAGGTGCAGTCTGAACACTTGATGCAAACGTAGGCATAGTCACACGCAGCACCATGTCAGCAAAGAAATCACCGAATTGTGGGATAGCAAACTGAATAGTGCTAGATAGAGTCGGATTACCAGTACTGCTTCGGACCTTCTGATATTCAAAACCTAAGGCGCAAAATGGCTTGAAATGAGCATTTACAAAGAGAAGGTGTGTCTTCTCAATATCCTGCAGTGTTGGCATCGGATTAACCTCACCAGCTGCTTTACGAGCACACATAACATGTTGCATTCGACGATTTAGGAAATCCGTCGCCATAATAAGCCTATCGGCTTTACCATCATTAGTTAGTAGGTTGAAAACACCTGACCCCGACATTTAAAAAGGACTTTAAAATAATAAAAATTTGAAATATAAAATTCTAAAATAATATAACATATATAATAATCAAAAATAAAATATTTTTGAAAAAATAAAATATATTTTATCTATTATAACATCAAAAATTCAAATGGCACTTATACCTGCTAAAAAAGTTAGTAAACTTGGATATAAACCAAGTCTTATTAAAGCATTTGTACGAGCACAAATTGATATATTAAATGCAAAAATACAAAGATCAGAAAAAAAATGGGGTAAAAATATGATAGCACATGTATTACCTGAATTTTTCAATATACCAGGATTAAGTAAAGAAAATGCACAAAAACTTATTTATTCACAGATTATTATTAAATGTAAAGCGGCAGGATATAAAGTACGACTACGTTTAAATATACTTCCAAAATCAGATAATTTACCAGATGAAAAAAAGAAACCCAGAAATATATTAGCAGTTATATGGGATTCTGATTTATCTGACGAAGAATTAAATACAATGGATCAAATTATTGAAGATGCGCTTAAATAAATTCTAAACACATAAAGTTCAAGCACATGATGGTTATTATGGTGGTGTTGTTGTAGTTGGTTGGGTCGGTGTAATTAATACAACACGAGATCTAGTTCTTATTGTAATCGCAATTAATACTACAATCATTATTAAAATTAATATTTCAATAATTTCAGTTATTGTTAATGATAAATGTAATGTGAATTTTGATGAATTCTGTTGTTGTCCCATTATACTCGTTGAATTCACGTCCATTTGGTCGGATTGCTGTGTATTTGAAAATTTAGATGCAATTAGCGGTGTTTTATAATTCTCATCAGCTCCACATCTACATGTTGTATTTAATTGGGTGTTTAATGACACTGGTAATGTTTCATATTCTTTTTGTATTGGTACAGTTGATCTAGTTTCATTATCATAAATTTGATCATTTTTTACATAAATTTCATTATTATTAGATTGAGTATATAATTCATTATAAAAATCACTATACATTTACTAAGAATATTTATACTGATATGTAAATTTATATATTAATATATAAAACTAAAATATTTAAAAAAAAAGAATAGTATTTTCATAGATAGTTTAATTAAATTATAAGTCGACTATAATATTTATAGGCTTTTGCATCAATATATGGTTGTTTTTCAGGATTATAATCTGGCTCAAAATGAACAACATTTGACTTATTTTTTCTTTTATTTGTCATAGTTGCTGCAGCTGGTGCAGTTACAACAACGACTACTACTATAATAACAATAAGTATGACCACTGCAATGACTCCGATTACTATATATTTGGCAATTGATTTAGTTGTGTTATTTTTATTTTTTTCCATCGCATACTGACCAATTGTACCTGATACACTTTTTACAACATCTGCGCTTTTATCAACTGTATCCCGATATGATTCTGCAGTTTCTTTAATCGCATTATTTGCGATTGACGCGGCCGATGTAATAGCTAATCGGGCAGTTTTACCATATTGTTTTATAACAGTCTTTGCGATGTCACTACCTGCCGTGATAGTTGTATTAACAACACTTCCGACTTGACCCAGCGCGTTAATTCCGATAGATGTTAATGATTTTAACATATTTTCACTAATGTTTCCAACAAGCTTACCTGCTGTGTCAACTATCTGAGTTGTACCATTAACAAGTGTTCCCACAACTACACCAGCTTTTGAAATTAATCGACCAGCTGAATCTACAATAACACTTGATGCAGTACCCGCATCAATTACTATTTTAGCAACTTCAGGTGCTATTTTCTGTACTGCATTACCTGCTGCATCTATAATAGGTGATGCCGCGTTTAGAATTGTACCAACTGTTTCAGGAGTAACAACTTGTTTGATTATTTGATACACTGGATCTACTTCAAGACCATCTTCAACAACCTTTTCAGCATCGTTTGCAATAGCCACTGCTGTATCCATTCCTTTATTTATTGTATTAAGTCCATTATTTACAAATGGTACAAGAGCTTTTGAAGCAGTTGGCATTTTTTAGAATATTAAATAACGATATTAATCGCGATATTAAATAACAATATTAAATAAAGATATAAAATGTTAATTATAAAAACATATATAACATATATATTTATAAATAAAATCAAAAAATATTTGATAATTTTGTGTATTATATTTTTGCCATATCTTGAGCACTATAATTTGACATACGTGAATCAGTTCGCCTAACTGATGACATTGCAGATTGGTATTTTTGATTTGATGATATGCCTTGTTGTTTATTTTGACTTGCATTTACTTTTGGATATGTAAATAATGTAGGTAATAATTCTAATGCACATCTAGCACCATCACTAATATGGTTTTTCTTAAAGAATTTACCAACAATATTTGATGTTTCATATTGCATTCTATTTAATTTTACATTAACGGTATTATGATATCCTGTATAATCTGGACGCCATCCAAATAATGGAATTTCTCGTGTACCATCGAATACAGTTTCTAATGCAGTAGCAGCACCAATTAATATTTCTTCTGCAAGTGAAGAATATCTGTTTTTGTCATATTTATTTTTTAATGCATCTAAAACAGATTTAATTGAATCATATGTTGAATCAATTGTTGGAGTTGGATAACTTTCAACATTAATATCATCACTTGCTAATTGTTCTTTTAATTGTTCAATTTCAGCAATCATAGTAATTTTACTATCTTTTATTTCATGATGTTCAACCACTTTAGAACTATTTGTATCATTACGAATAGAATTCATTGCAGTATCTAATTGTGATTCACTATGATGTGTTGGCCCATCATCATATTTATGATGTTCACGATTTCTATGTCTATGTCGATCAATATGTATTCCATGTCGTTTATTAAAATTATGCATTTCTTTTATATGACTATGTGAACTTTTTGATGATCTTTTTGATGATCTTTTTGATGAACTATTTGATGAACTATTTGATGAACTATTTGATGAACTATTTGATGAACTATTTGATGAACTATTTGATGAACTATTTGATGAACTATTTGATGACTCACTTTCAGATTCATCACTTGATTCTGTATCATTAGATCTAGATGAGCTAGATGCAGATTTGTATGATCTATTATTAGTTGGTAAATCTTTTTTAAATTCTCCAAGTATTTCATTTAATGATTTACCAACTAATAGATTTTTTGGCTTTTTATGTATACGCGAACGAATTTCTGATTTAGTATCTTCTAAATCTTGTATATCTGAATTAATTCCAGCTATATCACTAGAAAAATCAATTCCTATATCATTTGCATATGCTTTAAGTTGTTTTTCATATGATAGCGAAATATCAGCACTATCACTAGATTTTAATTTTGATACAGTTACAGCTCTACCAACAATATCATTTTCAATTTCTTTAATATTTACATCAGATGCTACATTATGAGGATTAATCAGAGCTGATAAACCAATTATATTCATAGCATCGGCTCTAGGTACACCATTTTTATATTTATCCATTTGACTACTGAATATTTATGCTGAAATATTTTATATTGAATATAAAAAATTAGATTCAATTATACATTTGATATTAAATTACCTAATTATTGATTAACATAACATCAATAACCGTAATTTTGTTAAATAAAACATATTAGACTTAATATTTATATATTATAAAATATTTAATATGTCAAAAATGCGTACTTCAACATGGTATTTTAGTGTAGATCCAGCATTTAAAACATATTCATATGCATTAGTACGAATATATGATATTGATGATGATATTATAGAAAAAATACATGATATAACAACTATTGTGAAGAGTGTATCAAGTATTATAACATCAAATGGGTCTGAATGTAGTATATCTAATTTATTAGAGACTATTAATACGAAATTCGATAATTTGATAAATTATCTAAAGGATTATTTTGTAGTTATGAGTGGTGCAACTGTTGATTTAGCACCAGGTATAAAAGTTAAATCATTAAGTGCGTTAAATAGAGTGATACGTATAAGTGATTATTTAGAATTTACAATTGGTGATATATTCAAAAAATTAAAAGATATAGGATGTCCACAACCAGATTCAAAAGATTTAAATGTTATAATAGAACATCAAATGGGACCAAATATAATATCTGGGACACCATCTGACTTAACTATGAATTATTTTAAACGTGCAAATGTAACTGAGATAGGTGCAGGATTTAAAAATAAAGTTCGTATATTGAATCGTCCTGATTTAGACCATAGTAATTATATTGCAAAATATAAAACTAATAAATCTGCTAATAAAAATCATACAAAACATCTATATTTTGATTTAATTTGTCCATTATTTGATCATAAAAATTTTGTAGTACCCACAAATAAACGTGATGATTTTGCTGATTGTATAATTCAAATTATCGGATGTAGGAAATTCGCAAATTATGATTTATTGAAAACTAAATTTTAAACTAAACCTCACGCCCTTTACTCCCTCCGGGGTGCTTCGCACCCACGGAACGCGAAGCGTTCCTCTACGGTCGCCAGGGCTGCGGTTTAAATCCGATTCCTGTAAACGGGTTGAGCCGCAGGCTTTTTTCGGATTGAACAGCAGGGCTTTTATCGGATTGAACCGCAGGGTGGCGCGAAGCGCCAATCCCGTGAGGTTCAAGCGAAGCGCCAAGCCCGTGATGTTCAGCGCGTAGCGCGTGTAGCCGTGAGGGTCAAGGGCTTCGTTGTTTCGGTCAGCATCGTAGATGCTGCACCTGTGGTGCAGCTGCGGTTTAAATCCGATTCCCTACGCGGCGTTTTGCGCCGACTTCGGTCAGCATCTACGATGCTGCACCTGTGGTGCAGCTGCGGTTTAAATCCGATTATTACGTGTCTCTGCGGTTTAAATTCGATTATTACGTGTCTCTGCGGTTTAAATTCGATTATTACGTATCTCTGCGGTTTTAATCCGGGTGTGAGATTTTATTCAAATAATAATTGCATTGGATTTGCACGTACAGTTTCATTAAAGAATCTAAATATACACATTGCTGCATCATGATTTCGTGCATTTAGAATATTAACTTTTCCTGTAAACCAGAATTTAATATTCGTTTCACCATTAATATGTTTATTATTATTATTTTTAATAGCTGTAATCAGTGCATCCTTTGTGGTACTTTCATCCATATCTATTATATACTGTGGAACAATAATTAATTTAGGTTTTTTCATCTTAATTTGGAATGATGCAATTTGTTTTTCAGATACCGGATTAATATTTGTAATAATAAATGGTAAATTATCAGGAGGATTTAATTTAGTTAATTTTAATATTTCAGTAAAATCATCAATACTAAACTTATAATTATTACCAATATTTAATCTAAATTTGCAATTAACTAATGTTGGAAAATCTAATAGAATTTTAATTGTATTCTCCATATTATCATTTACACCTTCCTTATTAAGAAATCTAGTGCATATATTTGCAATATATTTACCATTTTCTAAATTTTGATCCGTTATTCCCATAATTTGCATTGTACCAAGTGGTTTTGCTGATGTAAATACTTCAATAACATAAAATTTTGAACGCATTTCATCTGTTTTATTTTTTTTTACCTTTGCTAATTCTACATATTTTTGTTTTGATATCTCGATAATTGATTTTGGTGCTATATCCAAATTTGGAACAGCTATTAATTCTAATGCTGATCCAAAACATCCTCCATGTCCCTGTATTTTTCTAGCAGTTACTATTTTATCAGCACCATCCGGATGTTTTTTAGGTTTATGTGTTTTACGTTTAGTAACTTGTTTAAATTCCCAACCAGACTGTGCTTTACTACCAAAATTAGTATTTATAACTTTAATTTCATCCTCCGGTTCTAATATTTTAACTAATTCTTCAGGTGATTTACTAGTTCCGATATAATAAAATAACATAGTACACGTATATATAGTTGGTAATGTAAAATAATCAATTACTGGCATTGATTGATCATCTATATCTACTGAAATATCGACTGGAATATTATCAGATTTAATGGGTTCAATATTATCAGATATTGGAGTTATATGATCTGATATATTAGTACATAATATATCTTGTTTTATTGGCATAATTTCATGGGTTGACATTATAAAAATTGAATATCTATTGAATAATATATTTTATAATATATACAATTTCAATTTTTACAATAAACACATACCTAAACCTCACGCACTTCTAAACCTCACGCCCTTCTAAACCTCACGCCCTTTACTCCCTCCGGGGTGCTTCGCACCCACGGCACGCTTAAACCTCACGCCCTTTACTCCCTACTAAAACCTCACGCCCTTTACTCCCTACGCGGCGCTGCGCGCCGACTTCGGTCGCCAGGGCTGCGGTTTTAATCCGGTTTCGGGCTTCGGTCGTCAGGGCTGCGGTTTAAATCCGATTGTTGCGTGCCTCTGCGGTCGTCAGGGCTGCGGTTTAAATCCGATCCCTTCGGGCTTCGGTCGTTAAGGCTGCGGTTTAAATCCGATTCTAATATTATCCAATCGGATTGAACTGCAGGGTGGCGCGAAGCGCAAATCCCGTGAAGTTCACATAGATTAAATGTCAAAAGTACTTACCCTTAAAGGAGTTACAACAAATGATATCAAGACTGCTGAACAACTAATGGATCAAAAATTAGAACAGAGATTAGGTGAATATTCCCAATCAAAAATACCAACATCTATATATAATATATATAAATCACATCCTAAATATATCACATTTGATTTAGATAATCTATTAATATGTGATTGGATTAAATCTACGAATATTAAATGTAATACATGTCTAAGAACATTTAATACCGTACCTTTATTTATGCCAACATATATTAATGTACAATCAAATAAATTAGAAATTGGTATAGAAGGTAATTTCTGTAGTTATAGTTGTATTATAACACATATTGATATTAAATTTCCAAATATATCATGTGGTGCAAATCAATCAAAATACAAACAAATGGTATATCAGATATATAAAATATTTACGGGTAAAATAATTAAACATATCGAACCATCACCACTATATACATGTATAGATGAATATGGTGGTAATTTAACAGCTAACGAATATTATAAAAAAATTGATAATATGAATCAATTTAATTCTATGACAATTACAAATCATATTATTAAACCGTCCCGAGATGGTTTAACAATGCACGAAAAAATTGCTGGAAAATCTATTAAAGACATTTTATATGCAAATCAAAAAAATAGTCCTTCAAACGATCAAGATTGTTTCATACCCTAAAAAACGTATATTTTTTAATAAATCAGTATGACCATACTTATACATAATATGTGCGCCTTAACTAACTGGATCAGATTAAAACCACACTATATAGAAACACAATAATCGGATTTAAACCACAGCAGCACCACGAGTGCAGCATCTACGAGGCTTCGGTCAGCATCTACGATGCTGACCGAAGCCTCGTAGATGCTGACCGAAGCCTCGTAGGGATCGGATTTAAACCGCAGCCCTGGCGACCGAAGAGGAACGCGTAGCGTTCCGTGGGTGCGAAGCACCCCGAAGGGAGTAAAGGGCGTGAGGTTTAGAAGGGCGTGAGGTTTAGAAGGGCGTGAGGTT